>Ga0114971_10000927_pt1 | contig 19991 bp, 15 predicted proteins | sample M_140625_MF_Meta_FD_87320 | JGI IMG/M metagenome (GOLD analysis project Ga0114971, IMG submission 87320) | Freshwater microbial communities from Lake Montjoie, Canada to study carbon cycling - M_140625_MF_MetaG | ecosystem: Environmental > Aquatic > Freshwater > Lake | place: Lake Montjoie...
CCTATGTGCCGGCCATGTGCGATGAGGCGATTATTGTCCGCGACCAGGGCACCATCTTTCTAGCTGGTCCGCCGCTGGTAAAGGCCGCGACCGGCGAGGTGGTGACCGCCGAGGCGCTTGGTGGAGCCGATGTCCACACGCGGCTTTCAGGCGTCGCTGATCATTTTGCCCTGAATGACATGCACGCCCTCGGCATTGCCCGCCGCATCGTGACGCAACTGCCCGTGCCACGAACCGCCACGGCCCGGCCGATGCCGCCGCGCTACGACCCGGCCGAGCTGCATGGCATCGTTTCCCCCGATCTCCGCCAGCCCTTCGAGGTACGGGAGGTGATTGCCCGCATCGTCGACGGTTCTGAACTCGATGAATTCAAGTCCCGCTACGGCACCACCCTGGTCTGCGGCTTTGCCCGGATCTGGGGCCGGCCGGTTGGTATCATCGCCAATAATGGCATTTTGTTCTCCGAAGCAGCTCTGAAGGGCGCGCATTTCGTGGAACTGTGCAGCCAGCGCGATATTCCGCTGGTCTTTCTGCAGAACATTGCCGGCTTCATGGTCGGGCGGAAATACGAGGCGGGCGGCATCGCCAAGGATGGCGCAAAGCTGGTCACCGCGGTGGCCACTACGCGGGTGCCGAAGTTCACTGTCATCATCGGCGGCAGCTTCGGTGCCGGGAATTACGGCATGTGCGGCCGCGCCTTTTCACCGCGGCTGCTCTTCACCTGGCCGAATAGTCGGATTTCGGTGATGGGCGGGGAACAGGCGGCGGCGGTGCTGGCAACCGTGCGCCGCGACAATATCGAGGCCCGTGGTGGCGCCTGGCCGGCCGTGGAGGAAGCAGCCTTCAAGGCGCCCATCCGGGAGCAGTACGAGCGCGAGGCCGATCCTTATTACGCCACGGCCCGGCTGTGGGATGATGGCATCATCGACCCGGCGATGACCCGCGATGTCTTGGGTCTCGGTCTTGCTGCCGCGGAGGGCGCACCGATCGAGCCGACCCGCTTCGGCCTGTTTCGGATGTAGCGTGATGCTCGGCTCTCTGCTCATAGCCAATCGTGGTGAAATCGCCTGCCGGATCATCCGTACCGCCCGCCGGATGGGGGTCCGCAGCATCGCCGTCTTCTCGGAAGCCGATGCTGGCGCGCAGCACGTGCAATTGGCTGATCTGGCCTTGCCGATCGGCCCGGCCCGCGCCGCCGACAGCTATCTGCGGGCCGACCGTATCCTGGCGGCTGCGCGGCAGGCTGGCGCCGAGGCGATTCACCCCGGCTACGGCTTTCTTTCGGAAAACGCCGATTTTGCGGAAGCCTGCGCAGCCGCCGGTATCACCTTCGTCGGACCGCCCGCTGCGGCGATCCGCGCCATGGGCAGCAAGGCTGAAAGCAAACGCCTGATGGAAGCCGCGGGGGTGCCGATCGTACCCGGCTATCACGGTGCCGCGCAGGATGATGCAACCCTGACCGCTGCCGCGGTGCGCCTCGGCTTTCCGTTGCTGGTCAAGGCGAGTGCCGGTGGCGGCGGCAAGGGCATGCGCCCCGTGCTGCGGCCCGAGGAGTTCGCTGGCCAACTGGCCGGGGCCCGACGTGAAGCCAAGGCCGCCTTTGGCGATGATCGCGTGCTGCTGGAACGCTACTTGACCCGCCCGCGCCATGTGGAGGTGCAGGTCTTCGCCGATGCCGCAGGCCAGACCATCCATCTCCATACCCGCGACTGCTCAGTACAGCGGCGGCATCAAAAAGTTCTGGAGGAAGCGCCCGCTCCCGATCTCTCGCCGGCGTTGCGGGAGCGACTGCACGCAGCCGCCATCGCGGCGGCACAGGCGGTTGGCTACGTCTCGGCCGGCACCGTTGAGTTCATCGTCGAGGGCGAGGACGCCTTCTTCATGGAGATGAACACCCGACTTCAGGTGGAGCATCCGGTGACCGAGATGATCACCGGGCTTGATCTGGTCGAATGGCAATTGCGCGTGGCAGCTGGTGAGGCCTTGCCGTTGCAAGACGCGCCCGCGCCACGCGGCCATAGCGTCGAGGTGCGGCTCTACGCCGAAGACCCTGCCAAGGAATTCCGCCCGTCGACCGGCACGCTGCGGGTCTTCCGCCTGCCACCGGCGGCGCCCGATCTGCGCTTGGAAAGCGGCGTAGTGCAGGGCGATGCCATCACGCCCTTTTACGATCCCATGATCGCCAAGCTGGTTGCCTGGGGTGAGGATCGGCCGACGGCGCTGGCCCGCTTGGGCACGGCACTCGGCGAATGCCGGCTGGCGGGGATCACCAGCAATCTCGATTTCCTCGGCCGAGTGGTGGCGCATCCGGCCATGCGGGCGGCGCGGCTCGATACTGGCTTCATCGCCCGGCATGCGGCTGATCTGCTTCCCCCGCCCGCGCCGGCCCCACCGCTGGCCATCGCGGCGGCTGCTCTTGCGCTGCTGCCGCCCGCTGCCCCGCCCTCCGATCCCTGGGCGCGCGTCGATGGCTGGCGCTTGCAGGGGGCGGGGACGCTGTTGCTGCAAGTGGCGGAGTGCGAAACACTGCATTGCCTGCGCCTGACCCGCACCGGCGCAGGCTGGTGCCTTGCGAGCGGTGAGATCGCCTATCAGCTGGCGGGGCGAATTGAGGGCGATGTCGCGCTCTTGCAACTGGATGGCGTCGCCCATCGGGTGCCGATCCTCAAGGATGGAGAGATGCTTTCGGTCGCCTTGCCGGCCGGGCGCTGGCAATTCCGCCGCCGTGATCCGCATGCGCCACCTGCCAGCGCCAGCAGTGCGGCGGGCGGCCTGGCCGCCCCGATCCCGGGGCGGGTGGTGCAAGTACTGGTCGTGCCGGGAGAGGCGGTGAGCCGGGGCCAAGTGCTGGTTGTGCTGGAAGCGATGAAAACCGAACTGCGCATCACCGCGCCGACGGCGGGTGAAGTCGGGGAGGTCCGCTGTGCCGCTGGCGAGACTGTCGAGGAAGGTGTCGATCTCGTCACCCTGATCGCGACCGGTTGACCCAGGGATTGAATGGGCGAAGGGTGCTCAGGCATCCATGAACGCGCGCACGGAGATCCGGTCAAGCTCGGCTGCGGGCCAAGAAACTCTGCGGCTACGCCGCGGACGGTTACGCTGGCTCCGTTTGCCGCTTCTTTGCGTTGTGCTGCTCGCTGGACTGATTGCTGGGAATTGGTGGCTGCTGGTCGGGCGATGGCTGGAGAGCACCGACAACGCCTTCCTGCAAGGCGACATCGCGGTCCTTGGGGCGCGTCTGGAAGGGCATGTCGCCGCCATCCGGGTCGCTGACAATCAGGCAGTTAAAGCTGGCGAGCCATTGATCGAACTCGACCGGGCCATCTGGAAGGCCCGGCTGAGCGAGGCCGAGGCATCACTGAGCGCCGCCGAAGCGGCGATCGTCACGGCTCGCCAACAGGTCACCCAGCACCGCGCCCAGATTACCGCTGCGGAAGCGAGCGTGGAGCAGGCGAGGGCGGAGCAGGTCCGCGCTGATGCCGATGCCCGGCGGGCGGGTGAACTCGTCAATAGTGGCTGGACCAGCCGGCAGGCGGCGGAGCGGGCGACCGCCGATATCCGGAAGGCGAATGCTGCGGTTGCGGTGGGGCTCGCGCAGCTCAGCGTCACGCGCCAGCAGGTCGATGTGCTGCAGGCCACGCTAGCCCAGGCCGACGCGCGCCGCGACCAGGCTCGGGCGGCGCTTGAACGCGCCAGGATCGATCTTGACAATACCGTGCTGCGCGCGCCCTTCGCGGGTATTGTCGGCAATCGCGCGGCCCAACTCGGGCAATATGTCCGCACCGGCCAGCCGCTGATCGCCGTGGCCCCACCGCCCGAGCGGCAATGGGTGGTGGCGAATTTCAAGGAAACCCAGCTGACCCACATGCGGATCGGCCAGCCGGTGCGGTTGCAGCCGGATGCCCTGCCAGGGTTGGTGCTGGAAGGCCGGGTTGAGAGTCTGGCCCCCGCGACAGGGGCGCTCTTTTCCCTGCTGCCGCCGGAGAACGCCACCGGCAATTTCACTAAGGTGGTGCAACGGGTGCCGGTACGGCTGGCCCTGACGCCTGGGCAGGCGACCGGAATTGGATTGCTGCGCCCCGGGCTGTCGGTGCGGGCCGAGGTGGATACCCGGGCCGATCCGGCGGCGCCGCGTGGCCCGCTGGCCGCCGCCGCCGCGCGGTTCGAGAGTCTGCGCGGGGCCGCCGCGCAGTGAGCGGCGCGCCGATCACCCAGTTTTCCCAGGTCCCGCTGCGCCATCGCCTTGGCTTCGCCGGCACGGTGCTGGGCATGTTCATGGCGATCCTTGATATCCAGATCGTCTCCGCCTCACTGTCCGAGATCCAGGCCGGGCTTTCGGCGGGGCCGGATGAGGCGAGCTGGATCCAGACCAGCTATCTGATCGCCGAGATCGTTATGATCCCGCTCTCCGGGTTTTTGTCGCGCGGGTTATCGACCCGGGTATTATTCACACTATCGAGCATCGGTTTCACGCTCAGCTCGCTGGCCTGCGCCATGGCGACGACGCTGGAAAGCATGATTGTCTGGCGCGCCCTGCAGGGGTTTCTGGGCGGGGCGATGATCCCGATTTGCTTCGCGGTCTCCTTCACCCTTTTCACCGGGCCAAAGCGCATCGCGGTCAGTGTGCTGATCAGCCTGACCGCGACCATGGCGCCGACCATCGGCCCGTCGTTCGGCGGATGGCTGACGGATGTCTTGTCCTGGCCCTGGCTGTTCCTGATCAACGTGCCGATCGGGCTGATGGTGGGCACGCTGGTCTGGTGCACGCTTGATATCGACCGTCCGGATTATGCGCTGCTGCGGCGCTTCGACTGGCTCGGGCTGCTCTGGATGGCGATTTTTCTCGGCACCGCAGAATACGTGATGGAGGAGGGACCGCGCTGGGGGTGGCTCGATGACGACAACATCGCGGTATTTGCCGCGGTCTGCTTGGCCTCCGGCCTGTTGTTCTTCTGGCGTACCCTGACCCGGCACGAGCCGCTGATCGAGCTGCGCGCCTTCCGCAACGCTAATTTCCGCAATGGCTGCCTGCTGTCGATGGTGGTCGGCGTCGGGCTCTTTGGCCTTGTTTACGTGCTGCCGCTCTTTCTGGCCCGCGTCAGGTCCTATTCGTCGTTAGAGATCGGCGCGACGCTCTTCATCACCGGTGCGACGATGTTCATGACCGCGCCGCTGGCTGGCCGCCTGGCGCGGCTGCTGGACCTCAGGCTGATGCTGGCGATGGGGTTTTGCGGCTTTGCGGTGTCCTGTTTCTGGATCGCCGAGCTCACCTATCTCTCCGGCTTCTGGGAAATGGCCGCGCCATTGGCGCTGCGCGGGTCCTCGTTGATCTTCATGTTCATGCCGGTGAACCAGATCACCTTCGGCACGCTGTCGCCGGCGGAGATCAAGAACGCAGCCGCGCTTTATAACCTGATGCGCAATCTGGGGGGGGCCTTCGGCCTCGCGGCCATCAATTCAGTGCTGATCTGGCGTGGCGCGGTGCACCGCCAGCATCTGGCGGAAAGCCTGCAATGGGGGCGCCCGCATGTGCAGGACTGGCTTGATACCGTCACCCAGCGCGTCGCCGACCTGCAAGCCGCCTTGCCGGCGGAGGCGGTTGCGCTGCGCCGGCTGCAGATGTTGCAACAGCGCGAAGCGCTGGTGCTGTCCTACAACGATGTGCTGCTATTGATGGCGCTGCTTTTCGTGTGCGTGCTACCGCTGATCCTGTTGGTCGATAAGCCGCGTGTTCCGGGCGGGGCCGGGCATTGAGGCGCGGCCGGGCGTTCAATGGAAATCCCTGCTGGGCGGCAGCTTGACGCGCGGCACCTCACGCTGCTCGGGCCGTCTTACCTCATCGGCGCGGGCCAATGCCCGTTCCCAGGGCGCTTCCATCGCGCCGAGGCTGGCCAGCAAATCATCCCTGCCGTGCAGGCGGCGGACGATCAGATGGATGATCGGCACGGCCTCCGCCACCCGCTCTACCCGCCCTTCTGCGACCACCAGCCGGGCCCCCACCACGGCGGTGCGGAACTGCCGGGCGATGTCGGGGTAGAGCACCAGGTTGGCCACCCCCCATTCATCCTCCAGGGTGAAGAACACCACCCCCTTGGCACTGCCCGGACGCTGCCGCACCAGGACCAGCCCGGCCAGGCGCAGCCAGGCGCCGCGCCGGGCGGTGGCGAGGTCGCGGGTATCGACCAGCCCTTCGACCGCCAGTCTTGGCCGGAGCAACGCCAGCGGATGTTGGCCCAGCGAAAGCCCGGTTGCAGCGTAATCGAGGACCACCGCCTCCCCGGCCGCGATTGTCGGCAGCCGGGCAGGGGGCTCCAGCAGATCGCCCTGCAGCGGCGCCGGCGCCGCGATGGCGGCGGCTTCCCACAACGCGGCGCGGCGATCCAGGCCGAGGCCGCGAAAGGCATCCGCCGCCGCCAGCCGCTCCACCGCGCCGCGATCCAGCCCGGCGGAGCGGATCAGCGTGCTGAGATCGGCCACCGGCCGCGCGGCGACCAGGCGATCCGCCGCCGTTCGTGCCAGCCCGGCCACCAGCCGCAGGCCGAGCCGTAGCCCCAGCCGGCCTTCACCGTCTGGCTCCAGCGTGCAGTCCCACTCGCTCGCTGTCACATCGACCGGATGCACCGGCACGCCATGCGCCCGGGCATCGCGGATGATCTGCGCGGGGGCATAGAAACCCATGGGCTGGCTGTTCAGCAGGGCACAGGCGAAGGCTGCCGGGTGATGGCATTTCAACCAGGCTGAGACGTAGACCAGCTGGGCGAAGGCGGCGGCGTGGCTTTCCGGAAAGCCATAGGTGCCGAAGCCTTCGATCTGGCGGAAGCAGCGTTCGGCGAAGTCGCGCTCGTAGCCGTTGCGTGCCATGCCTTCGACGAACTCGGTATGGAAGCCGCCGAGCCGGCCGTTGTGCCGGAAGGTCGCCATGGCCCGGCGTAGCTCATCCGCACGCGTCGGGGAAAAGCCGGCGCCGACGATGGCGATCCGCATCGCCTGTTCCTGAAACAGCGGCACGCCGAGCGTCTTGCCGAGCACCTGCCGCAACTCTTCCGACGGGTAGGTGACCGTTTCCTCGCCATTCTTTCGGCGCAGATAAGGATGCACCATGTCGCCCTGGATCGGCCCTGGGCGCACGATCGCCACCTCGATCACCAGATCGTAGAAGCAGCTGGGCTTGAGGCGCGGCAGCATGTTCATCTGCGCCCGGCTTTCTACCTGAAAGACACCCAGGGAATCCGCGCGGCGCAGCATGGCATAGGTCGGCGGATCATCCTGCGGCACGCTGGCAAGGTTCAGGATCGGCCCGCCATGCTGGGCGATCAGCGCGAAGCCACGGCGGATGCAGCTCAGCATACCAAGCCCCAGCACATCGACCTTCAGGATCCGCAGCGCCTCGATATCATCCTTGTCCCATTCGATGGTGTGGCGTCCTGGCATCGCCGCTCGGCTGACGATGGCAAGCTCGGTCAATCGCCCGCGGGTGATGACGAAGCCGCCGACATGGGTGGCCAGATGGCGGGGGAAGCCGATCAGCGCCTCGATCAAGGCGCAGGCCATGGCCAGCCTTGGATCGCCCGCTGGATCGAGCCCCTGTGCGGCGGCGAGTTCGGCAAGGCTCGCCCCGCCGGCGCCCCAGACCGCCTTGGCCAGATGTCCGGTGACATCCTCGGACAGCCCCATCGCCTTCCCGACTTCGCGGATCGCGCTGCGCTCGCGGTAGCGGATCACGGTGGCGGCGATCGCCGCGCGGTCACGGCCGTAGCGATCGTAGATGTGTTGGATCACTTCCTCTCGCCGCTCATGTTCGAAGTCCACGTCGATATCGGGGGGCTCGTCGCGGGCGGCGGAGATGAAGCGCTCGAACAGCAGATCGTGCTTGTCGGGGGCGACGGAGGTGATGCCGAGCGCGTAGCAGACGGCCGAATTCGCGGCCGACCCGCGCCCCTGGCAGAGGATTCCCCGGCCGCGGGCGAAGCGGACGATCTCGTGCACGGTCAGGAAATAGGGAGCGTAGCCGAGGCTGGCGATCAGCCCGAGCTCGTGTGCGAGTTGTGCTGCGACCCGTGTCGGTATCCCCGCTGGCCAATGGGCCGCAGCGGCAATGGCGACGCGCCGTTCCAGCGTTTGCTGCGGCGTCAGTCCGGGGTCAAGAATCTCCTCCGGGTATTCATAGGCCAGCTCCCGCAGTGAAAAGCGGCAGGCATTGATGACCCGCCCGGTCGCCGCAACCGCCTCCGCATGCCCTGCGAAGAGCCGGTGCAGTTCGGCGGCCGGCTTCAGATGCGCCTCGGCATTCGGCAGGGCGGCCTCGCCCAGCGTATCGACGCGCGTGCCGAGGCGAATGGCCGTCAGCACATCGGCCAGCGGCCGGCGTTCCGGCACATGCATCCGCACCCCGCCGGCCGCCAGCAGCGGCAGGCCGATGCCGGCCAGCCAATCCAGCCGTGCCCGGTCATCCCCGTCGAAGCGGTGCTGCGCGGCCAGAAAAAGTGGCAGAGCCAGCCGCCGCCCGAAGGCCGCGGCATCGCGTCGGGCTCGCTCGGCAAAGGCCGCGTCCGGCTGCCCGGGCGGACAGAGCGCCAGGACCTGCCCTTCAGCCGCTTCCAGCAGCGCTGCGCGGGTTGCGTGGCATTCACCCTTGGGCGCTTGCATCCGCGCCTCTGATAGGAAGCGGGCGAGTCGGCCATAGGCGGTGCGGTCGGTCGGCCAGGCGAGGTACCCGCTGCCGTCCTCAAGGTCGATACGCACGCCCGGCACGAAGCGCAGCCCGGCCTTCTCGGCCGCGACCATGCCGCGTACCAGGCCGGCGAAGCTGTTGCGGTCGGCGATGCCGATCGCCGCATGGCCCAGCGCGGCGGCCTGCGCGACCAACTCCTCCGGATGCGATGCACCTTCGAGGAAGGAGAAGTTGGAGAGCGCCGCGAGTTCGGCGAAGCGGGACAACTCAGGCGAAGCGGCCATGCAGCCACCAGGGCGCCGCCTCGCCCGGCGGTCCGGCACGACACACCCAGAGCCGGGCGCCGGAGCCGAGCTCCACCCGATAATAGTCGCGCGGGGGGCGATCCGGACGGTCGCGCCACCATTCGGGGGCGAGCCGCTCTGGCCCCTCGGCGCGCGCCACGCGCCAGCTTGTCGCACCCAACCGCAGCAGCGAAGGCGGTGCATCCGGCAGCAGCGCAACGGCCGAGAGGCGAAGCGGCCGGCGCAGCAGACGGATCGGCCGTGGTGCCGGGCCGGGCCAATTCGCAGGCGGGAGGATGGCCTCGAAGGGCCCGACGCGGGCGACGGCGCGTTCCGGCCAATGCCCGGCGCGCGGGGCAAGGCGCCAGACCGGCAGGCGTTGGCTGAGGCGGTCGAGCAGTTCGGCCAGGGCCTGGGAGCGGCTTTCCGGCGCTATCCCATCCTCGCCCGGCAGCGTGGCCTGGGCTGCTACCATGGGCGCCGTAACGCGGGCTTCCAGGGTGAGCCGTTCAAAGCCGAAGCCAGGGTCCAGCTGATCGAGCTTTTCCTGAAACAGCCGCGCGAGGTGGCGTGGCGCGCGCGCCGGCTGGCCGGTGCCAAGCGCGATCGCCTGCACCGTGCCATCAATCCGCCAGGCCCGTAGCAGTAGCCGCCGTGCTCCGCGCTCGGCCGCCCGCAACTGCGCGCAGAGCGTCACCAGCAGTGCAGCCAGCACGGTCTCGATCGCCAGGCGGGTGGTGATCGGCTCGGCGAGGTCCCGTGTGGCGAGGAATTCGGTGGGTGGGCGCAGCGGTTGCAGCGGGCGTGGCCGAACGCCGGTCGCGGCGTCCAGTGTCGCCAGCAGCGCCGTGCCGAAGCGGCGCGCCAAGGGCGCCCGCGGCTGCGCCAGCAATGCGCCGATTTCCCGCAGCCCAAGCCGGTGTAGCGCGGCGATCTGCGCTGCCGGCAGGCGCAGCGCTATAAGCGGCAAAGGGGCCAGGGCCGCGGCTTCCCCGCCCGCCGGTACGATCTCTGTCCCGCCCGCACGGGCCAGGGCGGCGGCGGCGTCCGTGGTGCCGGCGATGGCGATGCGGGCGGTCAGTCCCGTGCGGTCGAAGCGGCTGAGCAGCGCTGCCCGCAACTCAGCCTCGCCACCATGCAGGTGCGCCAATCCGGTAACATCGAGCAGCAACCCATCCGGCGGATCAAGCGCGGGCAATGGCGTGAGCATATGCGCCCAACGTCCGAGCCGGCGGAGCCAGGCGGCATCGCTGTCCGGATCGGCGGGCTGCAGCAGCAGTTCGGGCAGGATGGCGGTGGCATCGGCCAGTGCCTGGCCAGGGCTGATCCCGGCGGCGAGGGCAGCGGGCGTGGCGGCGGTGATGAGATGCCGTCCGCTCACCGCCGCCCAGAGCGCGGCCGGGCCGGTCAGGCGCCGCCGTTCCAGTGCGGCGAAAGGCAGCCAGAGCGCGGCGATGCGCCGGCCGCGGGGCAGGCTCGGCATGGCCAGCGGTATTGCCATGGGCACCGCACCCGGCGATGGCGGCAGATCGAGGCGCGGCGTGCGGCAGCAGCGGCGGCGCATCAGGCGCGGCGCCGAGGCAGCGAGCGCAGCGCTGTCATCCCGTCCACCTCCAGGCGCTCGGTCGCCACCCGCCAGGTCACGTCCCAGCTCTGCGGCTGGGCACCACGGCCGCGTTCCAGGCTGAGCCGCCAGCGTGGATCGCCCAGCGCCTGCGCCCCGCCAGCCCCGGGCAGCGCATCGACGCGCCAGCGCGTCATTGCCACTGTCGCGGCGTCTACGCTGCCGGCCGGGCGCAGCAGCAGGCCGATCCCGCCTCCTGCCTCGGCCGCCAATTGCAGCCGCCGCGCCGCGGTCATTTCCACCGTCTCGGCCAGCAGCAGGACGCCGGCGACGCCGGGGCAGCGCAGGCTCTCCTCCATGGCCCATAACGCCTCGGCGCGGCGTGGCGCCTGCACCAGGACCAGATCGGCTGGCGCGAGGCCGAAGCGGGCCAGGCCGGGCGGCCAGGCATCCGGCTCGGGTGCGATCCACAGCACCGTGCCGCCGGCGCGTGCCAATAGCAGGGCGCAGAAACCGGCCGCCGCGCCCGGCTCCTCGGCCAACACCTCATGCAGAGCGGCACGCGCCAAGCCGCCACCCGGCAAGGCGGCATCGATCGCCGGGCTGAGTGGTAGGCTGCCATGCGCAGGCGCCGCACTGCGGTCGAGACGGGCGATGCGCGCCCGCAGTGCCGCGATGAGCGCCGCCTGGTCGAGGCCTGGTGCCGTGGGGGTGTCCGTCTCGTGGTCAGCAGGGGGGGGAGGAGGGGTCATGGCGTGTCGAATTGTTCACTTTATGTTCCTGTTTTCATCGCCGTTGGTCAAGTCTTTTGGTGTGCCATTTGTATTCTTAAGAATGAAATAGAGGTGCCGTACGCATCACCCCCTTGAGTCTTGGCGCAATCCGGCCGCAGATCACTTCCAGGGAGAGTATCGATGACAGCAGACCCGGGCACTTCGGGCGTGGTGGCGGGCCTGATAGGCGCCATCGGCCATACCCCCCTGATCCGTCTTGGCCGCGCCAGCGCAGCGACCGGTTGCGAGATCCTTGGCAAGGCCGAGTTCATGCAGCCCGGCGGCTCGGTGAAGGACCGCGCTGGCCTCGGCATCATCGAGGATGCCGAGGCGCGCGGCCTGCTGACCCCGGGCAAGCCGGGGATCGTGGTGGAAGGCACGGCGGGCAATACCGGCATTGGACTGACGCTCGTCGCCAATGCCCGGGGCTATCGCTCGATCATTATCGTGCCCCGGACCCAAAGCCGGGAGAAGCTGGATTTTCTGCGCATGATCGGTGCCGATCTCCGGCTTGTCGATCCGAAGCCGCTGCGCGACCCCGGGCATTATGTGAACGTCTCCCGCGCCGTTGCCGAGGAATTGCAGGCCAAGGGGGAGCCGGCGATCTGGGCCAACCAGTTCGGCAATCTCGCCAATGCCGCGGTTCATGAAGCGACCACTGGCCCGGAGATCTGGGCGCAGACCGGCGGGCGGCTTGATGCCTTCACCTGCGCCTGCGGCACCGGCGGTACGCTGAGCGGCATTGCTCGAGCGCTCAAGGCTCGTAACCCGGCAATCCGTATTGTGCTGGCAGACCCCATGGGCAGCGGGCTCTACAGTTGGATCAAGACCGGCGAGCTGAAAGCCGAAGGCAATTCCATCACCGAGGGTATCGGCCAGGCCTCTGCCGCGCCGGGCAATCTGATCCATGGCCGGGACTACATCGACGATGCCGTGCAGGTCGATGACCCGACCGCCTTGGCGCAGGTCTTCGATCTGCAACAGCATGAGGGCATTTCCGTCGGCGGCTCGGCCGGGGTCAATGTCGCGGCGGCGATCAAACTGGCGCGCCAGCTTGGGCCCGGCCACACCATCGTCACCATCCTCTGTGACGGCGGCGCGCGCTATCAGAGCAAGCTGTTCAACCCGGAATTCCTGCGCGAGCGTGGACTCCCGGTGCCGCCCTGGCTGGAGTAGACTGCCAGTATGGAGTTCTTCGAACTCATTCGTACGATCCGCGCCCGCGATCCGGCCCGGCCCACTTGGGTCGAAGCCGCTACTTGTTATGCCGGGCTGCACGCGGTGCTGCTGCATCGCCTTTCGCACGCCCTTTACCGGCTGCGCCTGAAAGCGGTGGCGCGCATGATCTCGCATCTCGGCCGTTTGCTGACTGGCATCGAGATTCATCCCGGCGCCCGGATCGGCCGGCGGCTTTTCATCGACCATGGCATGGGCGTGGTGATCGGTGAGACGGCGGAGATCGGCGATGATGTGCTGATCTATCATGGCGTCACGCTCGGCGGTCTTTCCCTGGCCAACAAGGTCGGGCCCGGCGGCAAGCGCCACCCGACCATCGGCCATGGCGTGGCGATCGGCGCCGGCGCGCAGGTGCTCGGCCCGCTGAGCGTCGGCGATGGGGCGCGGATCGGCGCCAATGCCGTGGTCACCGGCGATGTCGCGGCACGAGAGACCGTGATCGCCATGCCCGCCCGCCCGCCACAGGAACAGCGCGTGGTACCGGTGCGCGGTGCCGCGGCCAGTCCGGGCTATGGGCTGCTTGATCCCCCTTGCGACCCGGTGGGCGATGAGATTGAGGCGCTGCGTGGCGAACTCGCCGCGCTACGGTCCGAACTCGCAGCGCTGAAGCGGGAGCCGCCGCCCGGGCTACGCGCCGCGTCCTGAGCCGGGATCAGACGGCCGGTGCGGGTGCGTGCAGGTGCCGCCAGGATTTCATCAGCGCATGCCCCACCGCCAGCAGCGCCGGCCCGATGAACATGCCAAGAAAGCCGAAGGCGATCAGCCCGCCGAAGACACCAAGAATGATCAAGGTCATCGGCATCGCCACGCTGCGGCTGATCAGCAGCGGGCGGACCACGCTGTCGCTGCCCGAGACCAGCACGATGCCCCAGAGCACCATGAAGATCGCCCAGCCTACCGTGCCGCTGGTGTAAAGCCACCAGGCGGCTCCCAGCCAGGTCAGGATCACCAGCGGCCCGAGCACCTGCGAGAGCGAGAAGACAAAGCCGAGGAAGCCGAGCGACGTCGCCCCGGGCACCCCGGCGATCCAGAGCCCGATGCCGAGCAGAACGCCTTGCAATACCGCCGTGCCGACCACCCCCCAGGCGACGCCCCGCACCGCACCGCCAGCGGCATCCAGCGCCGTTGCCGCAGTTGGCCCTCCTAGCCGTAAGGCGACATCCCTAAGGCTCGCAGCCATTTTCTCCCCATGAGCCCAGAATGCGGTAGCGACCACCATCGCGAGCAGGATCTGCACCAAGCTGTTCACCACGCCACTCGCCAGGGCGATCAGCGTCTCGGAGATTGTCCCGGCATAGGGTGAGAGGAGTTCGCGGAAATTGATCTGCGCCTCTCGTAACTGCGGCCAGAGTGTCGCGGCCCGTTCGCCGGCCAAGGGCAGGTTGCGCAACCAGTCCGGGGGTGCCACCGGCGCGTGCGCCAGCCAGTCCCGCGCCAGGCTTGAGCCAAAGCGGATCTGGCCGCTGAGGCCAGGGGCCAGGATAACCACCGGTAGCGCCACCAGCAGCACCAGGGTGATCAGCAGCACCCCGGCGGCGACGGGGCGGGGTAGGCCGCGCCCCACCAGCCAGTTCCGCAGGGGCCAGGTACCGATCGCCAGGAAACCACCGAACAGGATCGCGATCGCGAAGGGCTCCAGCACCCGCAGCACGCCTACCAGCAGCAGGGCGAGTAGCAGAAGGATGACCGCGCGTTCGACCAGCCGCACGGTCGCGTACTGATCGGTTGCGCTCGGCAATGGCGGCGGGGTGGGCGTTTCTGGGCTCGACATGCGATCACCGAAGCACGCGCCGCCTGGTGCCGACAAGCGAGCGCCCGGTGTGGGGCGGCTTTCGGCGGTCCCGATCTGGGCTATACCCCGGTGCCAGAGCGGAATGGGATACCGACATCATGTGGGACTGGTCGAAGGACTACATCCGCATCACGCTGCAGAAGGTCGAGGTCGACGTTAAGCTCGGTCTGCATCCCTGGGAGCGCCACCCTGAGCGCCCCACCCGTCTGCTTGTTACAATTGATCTTTTTGCCTATCAGGAAGCCCATAACCGGCGCGTCCCGATCAACTACGACAGCGTCCGGAATTTCCTGAAGACGTGGCGTGACCGCCCGCATACCGAATTGCTCGAGGAACTCGCCGAGGATCTGATCACGGTATGCTTCGGGGATTCGAACGTCGATGCATGCCGTGTGGAGCTCATCAAGCCCGATATATTCAACGAGGCTGCCGGGGCCGGCATTGAGGTGTATCGCCGGCGGGGGACCTGAGATGGCAGAGCCAAGAACGGCGCTGGTCACCGGCGGCGCGAAGCGGATCGGCGCGGCAATCACCCGCGCGCTTGCCGCCGATGGGTGGCAGGTGGTCATCCATTACCGCAATTCGGTCGAGGAGGCGGAAGCGGTTGCCGCCGGCATCCGGGCCGAGGGCGGGCGTGCCGCGATAGTCCGCGCCGATTTGGCAGATGCGGCTGAGGTCGCAACGCTGATCGCACGAGCCACGGCGCCGTTCGGCCCGATCGGGCTGCTGGTCAACAATGCCTCCACTTTTCGCTACGATACGGCCACGACGGCGACGGTTGCGCTGTTTGACGAACATGTCGCCGCTAACCTTCGGGCACCGGTGTTTCTCGCGCAGGACTTCCACCGCCAACTGCCTGAGGGTGCGGAGGGGGTGATCATCAACCTTCTCGATCAGAAGACAGAGAACCTCAATCCGGACTTCTTCACCTACACCATTTCCAAGGTCGGGCTGCATGGGGCAACCAAGCTGCTAGCGATGGCGCTGGCGCCACAGGTGCGGGTCTGCGGCATTTCGCCCGGCGTGACGCTGATCAGCGGCAAGCAGACCCCGGATAGCTTCCAGAAATCGACCGGGGTCACCCCCCTTGGCCGCAGCAGTGAAGTGCCCGACATCGTCGCGGCGGTACGCTTTATCCTTTCGGTGCCGGCGATGACCGGCACGACCATCACGATCGATGGCGGGGAGCAGTTGCGGCGCCGGCCGCGGGATGTCGCATTCGACGTAGAATAGGTGAAATGTGCTGCAGCCCCAGACATGGCCGTTGGCGGTTACCCCTGGACCGACCCAGGCCCTTCAGCACGATAGGTTGGCCGTCACGATGACGTATACCGCTTCAGTGCGCCGGTCGCAGGTTACGCAACCTGCGGTCCCCAGCCCTGGGGCTCTTCTCCGCCGAACCGGCCTATGGCCGCTGTGACCGGATCGCTGAGCGTCCGCTGCAGTGCCCGACCCTCGCCATCCTCAGTTGCGTTCTCGGCGCTGGACACATTGGTATGAACGATGGCTTTGCGCCTGACGCGACCGGCCGGCTCCGCCGCGTTTTCATCCGCGGCTTGCGGCTGCGCGCGCTGCTTGGTGTGAAAGCGCATGAAAAACTGGCGCCACAGCGGGTGGTGATCGCGATCGACATGCTGGTGGAGGACGACGCAGCGCCGGGCGGCGTCGGACCTGACCGGTTGGCCCGGGTGACGGATTATGAGTGCGTTGTGCTGGCGGCGCGGGCGGTGGCGGCCGAGGGTCATACCTATCTCGCCGAGACGCTGGCGGAGCGGATCGCGCTGGCGGCGCTGGCCGAGCCTCGGGTTCAACGCTGCCGGGTGAGGGTCGAGAAGCCGGACGCGTTTCCCGACGCCGCCGCGGTTGGGGTGGAGGTCGAGCGGGTCCGGTAATTACACCTCCCATCATGTGTCCCCTCACTGTAACCCATTGTTGATATTCAGCGGCCCTGAGTTTTCCAGAGCGTCAGGCGAAACTCGCCCTTCACGCGGGCACTCCGGTATTTGTCCACCGCGACCCGCCAACCCCTTGATCCAGGCCAATCCTGTCCGCATCGGTGAAGGACAGCTTGGAAACCGCGTCTTACCAAAAAAATAACTAGGAAAATCAGATTGTTATAGACAAGCCTGAAATTTGAGCAATTGCGTCAAGTTCCTTGCTGGCGGCCAGTTTCACCGCCTCGGCCCATTCTGATCCACAAGGTTTTCCACAGGACTGGTGGATGGTCCGGTGCTTGCCGCGGAAGACCTTGCGGCCCAAATCTTCGACAATGAGTCAAGCCTCTGATGACAAGCCAGTGACAGATTCGGGTTCACCGATCATGGTGGGGCTGCGGGTCATTGAAACAGCGCTCGCCACCCTGCCGTTCAGCCCCGGCGTCTATCGGATGCTCGATGCCCGGGGGGATGCCCTCTATGTCGGTAAGGCACGCGCCTTGAAGCGTCGTGTCGCCACCTATACGCACCTCTCGCGCCTTCCCGAGCGGCTTCGGCGGATGGTCTACGAGACCCGCCATCTGGAGATTATCACCACCTCCTCCGAAGCGGAGGCGCTGCTGCTTGAAGCCAATCTTATCAAACGTCTGCGACCGCGCTTCAACATCGTCCTCAGGGACGACAAATCCTATCCCTGGCTAGTGATCACTGAGGACCACCCCTTCCCGCAGATCGCCAAGCATCGTGGCGAACGGCGCAAGGGTGCCAGCTATTGGGGGCCCTTCGCCTCCGCCTGGGCGGTCAACCAGACGCTCACCGCGCTGCAACGAGTCTTCCTGCTGCGCTCGTGTCGCGACACGGTGTTCGAGAGCCGCGACCGGCCCTGCCTCCTTTATCAAATCAAGCGCTGCGCCGCGCCCTGCGTTGAGCGGATTGGCCGCGAGGACTACGCCGCCCTGGTCGCTGACGCCAAGCGCTTCCTGTCCGGGGAGACGCCGTCGATCCAGCAGCGCCTGGCCGGCGAGATGGAGGCGGCAGCCGAGCGGCTGGAGTTCGAGCGGGCTGCGGCTTTGCGCGATCGTATCCGGGGCCTGACCCATATTCAGGGGCAGGACCGTACGCATCTGGCGGGCGTTGGGGATGCCGATGTGGTGGCGCTGCACCAGGCGGCCGGGCAGAGCTGCGTGCAGGTCTTCTTTTTCCGGGGCGGTCGGAACAATGGCAACCGCCCCTATTTCCTCACCCGGGGCGAGCAGGGACCTGAGGCGGTCCTGGGCGCCTTTCTTGGCCAGCTTTACGACGACCTGCCGCCCCCGCCGCTGATCCTGTTGAGCCATCAACCGAGCGGGACGCCACTTTTGGCCGAGGCTCTGTCGATCAAGGCCGGGCGGAAGGTGGAGCTGCACCGTCCGCAGCGCGGCGACAAACGCGCCGTGGTTGAGCATGCTGAAAGCAACGCGCGCGAAGCGTTGGAACGCCGCCTGGCCGAGGGCACGGCGCAGGAGGCGCTGCTGGGCGGGGTCGCCCGCGTCTTTGACTTGCCAGCCTCTCCTGAGCGGATCGAGGTTTACGACAACAGCCATATCCAGGGTGCCAATGCGTATGGTGTGATGATCGCGGCCGGGCCAGCGGGTTTCCTGAAGCAAGCCTATCGAAAGTTCGCAATCCGTTCAGCGCCCGCCCCCGGTGACGATTTCGCCATGATGCGCGAGGTCTTCGAGCGTCGTTTCGGCCGTGCCCTGAAGGAGGACCCGGCACGCTCTGGTGGCACCTGGCCCGACCTTGTGCTGATCGATGGCGGCCTAGGCCAACTGAATGCCGCGCGGACGGTGCTGGCGGAGCTTGGCTGCGACGAACTGCCGCTGGTCGCCGTGGCGAAGGGACCGGATCGGGATGCCGGGCGCGAATGGTTCCACCGCCCCGGCGCGCCGCCCCTCCAACTGCCGCCGCGCGACCCGGTGCTGTATTATTTGCAAAGGCTGCGGGACGAAGCGCATCGGTTCGCCATCACCACCCATCGCGCCGGCCGCTCCAAGGCGCTGGTCCGCAGCGAACTGGACGACGTTCCAGGCGTTGGACCGGCGCTCAAACGCAAGTTGTTGAACCATTTCGGCAGCGCCCGCGGCGTCCGCAACGCCGCCTTTGAGGATTTGGCCAATGCCGCGGGCATCGGCCCAACGGTTGCCCGGAAGATTTACGAGCATTTCCACCCAGGGGGGTGATGGGTTAAAATGCACCAGAGCCTTGCTGGCGCCATCGCCTTCGGCCATCAGTGACCCCGCCCCATGCCGACCGATTTGCCGAATTTGCTGACGCTCTCCCGCATCGCCGCCGTGCCGGTGTTGATGCTGTTCGTCGCCTTGCGCCAGCCCTGGGCCGATTTTGCCGCCTGTCTGGTCTTTGCCCTCGCTGGCATCACCGATTATTTCGATGGCAAAATAGCCCGTGAGCGCCAACTCGTCTCGGGCTTCGGCCGGATGCTGGACCCCATCGCGGACAAGCTCCTGGTCGGTGCGGCGCTGATGCTATTGGCCGGCTATGACCGGCTGCCAGGCTGGTCGCTCTACCCGGCTATCGTGATTCTGCTGCGGGAAATCCTCGTCTCGGGACTGCGCGAATACCTGGCGGGCCTGCGCGTCGGCCTGCCGGTAACGCGGCTCGCGAAGTGGAAGACCGGTTTTCAGATGGGGGCGCTCGGGACGCTGATTGCCGGGGATACCGGGGCGTCTGTGATCGGCCTGGGGTTCCTCCCGGTCTCCCTGATCGGGGAGGCGATGCTCTGGGTTGCGGCGGCGCTGACGTTGCTGACTGGCTGGGACTACCTGCTGGCCGGTCTTGCGTATGCGGGTGCCGAGCCGATCGCGCCCGAGCCAGCCGCCCGTCCGGATGCAGCGCCGCTCGCCCGGCCTTGAGGCGGGGGCCGTCCCGGCGCATGGTGATTTCGCCCAGGGGTGTGCAGGGCAGGAGTGGTCGATGCCGGGTGCGGTGCGGGCAACGTTCGGGGTGTGTCTGGTCGTGCTGCTCACTGGCTGCTCCCAGGTGGAGCAGCCGCGGCAATGGGTGCGTTCGACCTCCGCCGCCACCTATGACAAAATTGGCATGACCGGAAAGGCGCTGGGCGCGCCTTGGGGCGCCCCACGATCCGACGTGCCGCGCGACCCGGATAGTGTGACCATCTCCCGTGTCTTCGGACCCAATCCCGTGGTGGACCCGCTGCGCAGCGAGGGCGGCAATGTTTGGCCGCAGCCAGAGCCGCCACGCGCGACGCTTGCCAATCCCGATGCAGCGTTGCGCGGCATTCCGAATTATCGTCCCCCGGGCGGTCCTTCGCTCAGCCCGGCCGGCGTCACCGGCATGAGCATCGCGCCGGAGCCACGGCAACGTTCGCGCGGCAGTTCCACGCCCCCGCCGCCGCCCGACCCGAACGATTGGCGGCGCGATGAACGCCGGCCGATGTCGGCGCTGCCGCCCCCCGGGCTTGACGATCCGCCGCCGCGCCGTGCCGATGGCCGGATGCTGAACACGCCTGGCGGCGTCGCCGTCTCTGGCCCGGGGACTGACCGCGTCGGGACGTATGTGACACCTGGTGGCGCCGCCGGCACCGCGATCCGTGATGCCAACGGCACGACGACGCTGGTCGGCCCCGGCGGGCAGATTACCACCGTACCAAGCCCGCGCTGAAGCCGGCATGCACCTGCTGTATTTCGCTTGGGTACGCCAGCGGGTCGGTCTTGGCG
>Ga0114971_10000928_pt1 | contig 19985 bp, 21 predicted proteins | sample M_140625_MF_Meta_FD_87320 | JGI IMG/M metagenome (GOLD analysis project Ga0114971, IMG submission 87320) | Freshwater microbial communities from Lake Montjoie, Canada to study carbon cycling - M_140625_MF_MetaG | ecosystem: Environmental > Aquatic > Freshwater > Lake | place: Lake Montjoie...
CTTTTAACAAAAATCCTTTGATTTTCCAATAAGCAAAAAAAGATGATCTAATTGGAAGAGGTATTAACCATTCCCTCTTCCAAATTTCTTTACCACCCTCAAAATTTTGATACGGTGGCATCCAATCTATTTTAATATCCGAGAACATGACGCTTTAATCGCCCATTTCAGTTCTATATTTCGAATAATGTGTAGCCGATACAATATCGCCTTTAACATGTCTATTGTCCTTGACTATACCAATATCGAAAATTTCAGACATTGCTGCGATAAATGATACCCCACCATTATCATCAAGCGGATGACCCAAATCTGCCAAATTTTGCATATAATCTTTGCGAGATTGTCCCGTCTTTCTACTGACAGTTCCCTCCAAATGCGTTATAACTTCATTTAAGTTATCAAAGTATGTAGGATTCCGTCCAATTGTGTTATCTATAATGTAATATTTCATATAACAGTATTATATACTATTTTAATTAAAAATCAAGTTATAATAACTTATCTCCATCTCAAGATTTTTTTAATTTCATTGTATATGTCTTTATCGTTATCACCAAGCTCTATATTAATCTTTTGGATATAATCTTTGAACATATAGTCTTTATCGTCAGGCATAACATCATCATGACTCTTCATTTCTTCAGTAACGTCAATCATTTTAATTAAAACTTCTTTATATTTGTTGCTGGTATCAGTAGGTATGAAATTTGCCGCTTTAAATGCTCCTGGAGTAATTGATTTAATGGTATGTAATGCTAAACTACCAACCATGTTAAATATACCCATTGCAGCTGCCAATGGTGGAAAGCTATTAGCAAGTATTTTGATTGCCAAGAATACTATAGCACCAATTAATAAGAATATTAAACAGGAACTAACAAATCTCTTTAATCCATAGAATACAGCTCCTAATCCAAACCAACTATTACATTGGTCAACTACTGCTTTATTTTTGTCATTATCATGTGCAACTTGTTCTGCCAAAGTATTATATTCATCAACTTTAGTCTTAATATTGTCTTTTAATTTATCTCTTTGAACTTGCAAATCAGCAACTTCAATATCTCTTTGTGCCAATTCTTTTTCACCTTGCATTTTTACTTGTTCAATTTGGCTAGTTAATGCATCTACAATTTTTTTAATCTTGTTTTGGTCATCAATATATGGATTACCGAGAATACTCAAAACCCTATCATTCATTTCTTGAGCTACTCTAACTTCAACAGGAGCATTAGTAACTTTAGATAACGCTCTATCGGTTCCTGCTGCAAATGTACTAGCAGCATAAGCTTTTTCAGCACTGTTCATTGACAATTGTGATTTAACTGCATCAATTTTCTTTGATTGTTCAGCTAACTTATCTACGCTGGTTTGTTTAGTGAATGGATGCCAAGTTGAACATCCACCAATTAATACTGCTGTTAAAAATACTAAAGCTATGATTTCTTTTTTCATGAATTACTCCTTATTATATAATTATATATATCAACCAAATAGCAAATTAGTACTATTTGATGACTTATTATAGTTTTCAGTATCTAATACACCCATTTTACCTTTTAACATTCTAAGTGCTGTTTTTGGATTCATATGTCCACAACTAAACCCTAATATGCCATGTTGACGACAGAAATCCTCTAATTGCTTAATATCTTCATTTGAATGTTCTAAAGATGGGGGGAGGGGGGTGTCTGGATTATCCTGTTGCTTTTTACGTTTAATCATCATTGCATGAATTGGGTCAGGAACTGCACTCATCATGCGATTAAACATATTTCCCATTGTAGGATATTCTTCCATATTACTTTTTAGATTTTAATTCCAATGCATATTTATCAAAAGCATCGGCATTCATTTTCATTCTTTCTTTTATTTTAGGGTACTTACCACTTTTATAATTACTATGATTCAAATATTCTGTAGATACTTTATCCCATTCTCCACTATTCATCAATCCTATAGTTTTTGGACCTAAATCACCACGATATAATGCATTAATTATTCCACTTTTAACATATTGAGGTAATGTATCATATGTTGGTATTTTACGAGTAGACAATGATTCTTTATTAGATATATCTGTTTTTAATAATGATGATGCTTCACTATCAGTAATACCGTCACTAAAATCTTCTCCTGATACAACTTTATGACCATATGCTATTGTATCAGACCCACCTTCTATACTTTTATGTGGATACCATTTACCTTCAGACTTATTATATCCACCAGTGGGATTTGATTTACTATTCTCGTAACTTTTAATTATTGTTTCAATTGAATCTTTGAATATATTAACTGTTGGAGCCTTCGATACTGTGGAATGTTTTATTGGAGCATGTGCAACGTGTTTTGTGTCAGCTTGTCCTGTATTTGGTAATAATGCAGATAATCCAATCAATAATCCCGCTGCTGCCATAGATTTCAAATCTTCATTAACCTCGTGATGTGGATTTTGTAGTACATGTTTTACTATTTTCCAACCATTTTTAATATCTTCTGGATTTGTTGAGTCTAATAAATTTCTTACAAACTCTGCTACTTTCGGAGTCGCAACATCATAAAATTTCATCAATTCAGCTATACCCACATTATTTTTATAATGCATCTCATTCCTTATAATTTTTTTAATGGCTTCTTTAAGCTGATGGTGTTGTGCTTGGTTCATTTGATTCAGATTCCTTTGCAATTTTATCCATACCTTGTATAATATAAGCAGATACATTCTTAATATCTTTTAGACTTTTATTTAAAGCGTCTTTATTGGCTCTCCATATAGCTAAATATGTGGAATGATGTTGAGCAGGTAAATCATAATGTTTTAATACAACATATGAAACACTTTCAGCTTGTAATTCTTTTTCTTCTGAACTAAGTGGTTTATCGGTTTGAATGAAGAAAGGACTACTTTCTTTAAAATGCATCAATGAATGAGCAATTTCATGAACTAATGTTCCTAAAGCTCCTACACCAGCTATATTACTATTAACGTTAAGATGGTCACCTTTTGCCCATCCCTTTTCCCCACCACGAGCAGCTTCTCTATCAACTTTAATAGCATTTTCATCGGCAAATTTAATGCCATACTCAATTAACTTATCAGCTTTTTCTTGAGGAGTGTCATTACCATGCCATGTAGGTGTAGCTGGTATTTCCCCTTTTTCATTAATTGCTTCAGTGTCTGATACATCGTATGCTGGGTATACCGTCCAATATCTAACATTATGTTGTTTAACGTCATCATCTATACCAGCATCATCTGCAGCACCTGTAGTTTTTTGTTTATAATCTTTAGGCATATATAACCATATAGCCTTTTTACCAAATGATTCCTTTTTAATTTTTCTATGAAGTTTTTCCCATCTTGTTTTTGACATAACATGTGTAGCATTAGGATTCTGCACATAAATCAACATCAAATTAGTAGCACCTTTGACACCTACCGCACTTAATCTGGTGGAAAATGACAAATACTTTCTAAATTCCTCACTAGCTTTAACATCATCAATTTCGGTACTTAAATTGTTTATGAAATTTTCAGTTTTTCTAAATAATTCAGTTTTCTTACTAAAATCATCGGCATCCGCAATAAATTCTGGTAAATCTTCTACTTTATCTAAAAACTTTGTAATAGGAGATTTATTTATCTTTGCTATAATTTCTTGAGCTTGTTTTAGTTTATCAACAGATATACCCCACGCATTTATATTCGCATCCCAACCAAATCCAGCTTGTTTTAATTTATCTTTATTACGAAAAGTCTCACTTCTGTTTTTAGGATCATCAGGTAATGCATAAATTTTATCGGAAGTTCTCTTTAATATAAGAGCTTCATCCATCATATGTTTTTTAAGATATGAATGAATCTCTTTCAAATACTTCTTCATTACCAACTTCTTTACTTGAGCTGGGGTAGCATAATCTTTATTATCAATACGTGATTGTAATTTATCTGCCAATTCTTTATTATCTCTTCTAACTCCAATAACCGCAGCTTTTAGTTCACTCTGTGTTATTTCGCTTTTAGGTTTATTTAAAAAAGTATTAGCTATCTTGTCCCATTGTTCTTTAGTTCCAAATTCTTTCATATGTAGATATAAATATAAATATATGTTAATAAAACCACTTATTTTTTACTGTGTTATTGGTGCATGACACATCATTTATTATGAAATCATGAGCGGTTTTGATTGAAATAGTATCAAATATGTTGTTTATACATGCTGTATTAGTGTTTTTATCAACTTGTGCAATAAACACTCCATATTTTCCATTAGTTATAACAATATTATTAAATTGATTATAACTACTGGTTCTCATGAAGATACCAGTTACGTTGTTAGATATAAAACAATTATTGAATGTATTACTATTAAAATTATTATCCAATGATATACCAGCAGCTTTATTATTATATAACTTTAAATTAGAAAATATACCGTTGCTAGTCTCATAACACGCAATACCATCATATTCATTATCATAAGATACTATATTATCTACTATAATACCATTTACCCCTAACGTAGTGACCAATCCTCCAGATTTACAACTTTTAATGATAATATTCGATATATTAACGTTTTTAGCATTTTGAACCAGAATTCCATTATTATTAATAACCCCTCTAATAGTATATATCCAATATTCAGTACTTTGGTTGGTTCTATTACCATCTATAGTGATATTTGATATAATTACATTGGTTATTTGATTACCTCTAAGTCCTCCAATGATTATAACAGGACAATTAGCATTGTTCTTTAATCTTAATATAGTATGATTGCCACCAATTATCTTAGTGTTACTATTAGTGATTATTATAGGATAAGCTACTTCAATTAATTTATCTGGTAAGACAATTATATGATAATTCGGAGTATTAAAATGAATTAAAATTCCGATAATTAATAATGTTAGGATTAATAATATCGTTTTCATTTATTATGAACGTATTCATATTATTTAATATTGTAACTAACTCTTACAGGTGACTTTCCTTTACTACCATCACCTTTTTTACCTCTATTGGCTTTGTTTTGTGCAGCTTTTTTTCTCTTAACGAAATTAGCTCTACCTTTTTTACCTAACTTTTTTGCATATTTTTTACCTAAACACGCACTGTAACTACTTCCTTTTTCAGCATCTCCACATTTACCAACCTTTTTTCCACCTGTATTATATCTATCCCATCCCCCACCAGATGTACTACCAACCGCACCTTTACCAAACCAAGCTCTCAAACCACCTTTATAATTATCAGCTTCATTTAAAGCATCAATTTCATCTATTTTAGATAACATTTGTGATTCAAGTATGTTATCCATAAAATTAACCCATTCTCCAACCTCCGCCATGACTCTTATACCATTTAGCAGCCCAACCGTTTGCATAGGCACTAGGATATACATCAAATTTAGCTCTAGCAGCAGATTTAGCTCTTGACCATAAACTAGGATTAGTTGGTTTTGGTTTACGTTTACCACCTTTTTTCTTTTCAGATATAATGGCTTCTTTAATATCATTAAATTCTGGTTCAGGAACTTCAATATCAATAGTTTTATTTATAATAGGTTTACTATCCTTTTTACCATCAACATGTCCATCTGGTGTACTGCCTATTGTTCCTACGATATTATTTCCTGGACCACAAGTTACTGAATTACCAAGTCTATCTTGTTGATTGAATACGGATGTTGGGTCACCATATCCAGTTGGAGATACTGTTTTAAATTCATCAGTCAACCCAGCTTGACTTAGTTTTGTATAATAATGAGGTTCTTCGGTTAAATGATCCAATGCTATTTCCGTCGCAACTTTAAGATCATTAGTATGTCTACCAAATTCTACTGCGACTCCCATTGCAAGTTCCGATGGATTTACATCATGTGGTGCGGTAGCATCCCCAATACCACCTACTAATTTATTATTTTCACTCAATCCAATAGTGGGCTTATTTTTTTGTTGAATATTGGCAGTCCATTCATCGCCTAAATCAAAATAATCTTTATATTTCGCTGCACTTTTTTTTGTTAAATAATCAAAGTCACCTTTACTATTACTAGATACATTCCAATCATCCCCACTCTCAATTTCTTCATATTCCTTCAATTCTTCATTCCATCTAATGGTCCATTTGCCCTTCATATTTTTCTTAAGTGTTTCGGAAGATTTGCCATCGCCTACTGGTTTCCAATCACCTTTGAATTTTCTGGGATATTTATGACCTTCAGGTTTATTCATATGAATTATATTTTCTCTTTTTATCGTTCTTTTCTTTCATATTTCTTACAATTTTGGCAATTGCAATTTGTTGAGGTGTCATGTATTTAAATGATTCATCTAATTTATCATCAACATTAAGAAATTTAAGTTTACTATAATATTTGGGGTCTTTTTTTAAATTTTTAATTACCAAACTTTTTGCTACATCTGGTCTTTTAAATACCATGTCACGCAATTCAGCATTTATACCAGTAATTACTTCATCTGGTGTAACTTTGTTTTTAATATCTTTAATAGCATCTTTATTGGTATATGGATTTAAATCTTTATTGTATTTAGGTGCGGTTTCTTTGCTATCACTAGGAATATTGGGATTTATATTGGTGGCACTACCAGCTACACTTGGAGAATAACTTAATTCTGGAGAATTTGGTGAATCCGACAATGGACCTTGAGAATCCGTGTCTTCTACATTTTTATATGCATCCGGACCGCCATCTATAGAACCTTTAGTATCAAATTCATCTGGATTTTGACTAACATCTGGTGAACTAAATGTATCTACACCGGGGTTTATTACACCTCCACCTGCTGTATATGGCAATCCCAACATCATTCTATCACCTAAATCACCGACTTCTTTTAATAATTTATCCATTAATGGTTTACTCATACTATATAAATATGAAAGACCAAACAGATAATACTGTATATTTTGTGATAATTTAATGTGTCACCTTGGGGTAATTCCCGAGCATAGGTGTGTCGTGTATCTACTTCCCTCATTCAACCTATAATAATGAAGAACATAAAATCCTTCAGCGACCAATAGTGGTAATTGTAATTTTTTCACTTTATTTGAAAATTTCCAATCCACGGTCAAGATTCCGTCATCAAAACCTCCAATCTTTTTCCATGTAGATTTTTTAAATGAGAAAAAAAATCCGGATATATTATTCTGCGGGGCAGGGGTAACACTGTATTGATATGTATCAAACCGTTCTTGAGCAAAGTTTCTATGAATAGAAATATCCCTTTCATTTTCCATATTTTGGACTTTTTGGTATGTGGGAAAGACCCTGTTTGTTATTGCGGATATTATTCCAGCATTTGGATTATTATCTATAATTTTTTGCCATATCTCCCCCCAGTCCATCAATAACAACATTATATCACCATCTATAAACGTTATCCAATCATCATCATCTGGGACCAATTCACAATAATGATTATATGCCATTCCTAAATTTGATTTAATATATGGGGTAAAATAATATATCATAGCCATTATTGTAAAAAGTTGTCTAATGGATAGTCCTCAAAAACTTCAGTATCATGGGAAATTTCTATCTTATTCACATTCATAATCTTCTATAGAATTCATATCTTTTATACATCTAGTTCCATTTATATCTAATTCTATACCATTTAAACAAATTCCCAATTTTCTAATATCATTATCATTTGAATTAAAGTCTTTTGGTACAAATACATTTTTAAATTCACCTATTAACATATTACTATTATTAATATTATCTATTGTTATGGTTTTAACATCTGTCGAAATTGGGAATTTAAGAACTTCTTTATCTATTGTAATTGTTAATTCGTTTTCTATACAGGAATGGAAATTTAAAATTATACTTGAAGCTTTTTCTGTGAAATATATTATAAATTTTTTGGCTGTCCATCTCCAAAATTTAGCAGTTATATCAAATTCCGTAGGCCAAACTCCTTCGCCAGTATAAATTTCCTCCGAAACATTATCAATATTCACATCTCTTCTTGTTTTTGACCCCCATTTTTTAAAATTCGTTTCGTTTTTTACATCACACAAAAATTTAGTCTGATTAACTATACATGGTATAGATAAATAATATTTAACGTATGGTATTACTCTATTCATATATGCAACGTCAATTGGTTCATTACATGGATATAATGCATCTTTTAATTTTGATATTACACTCTTTTTAATTAAAAATGCATGATTGGTAAGTACGTAATTGTTTTCCTCACGATATCCAACATAATTTGGTAATACCCCTACATAATCATTTATTTTATTTATTTTTAAATTGTTGTCTAACTCAATAAATCCTAAATACGCTATTTCCCAATCTAAAGGCAAATTTTCATAAAAAGATTTATATTTTTGTGAGAAATTATCACAAAATACTACATCATCTTCTAATATTAAAAATTCTTCATCGTCCATTAAAGACAATGCATTTAATAAACTGAAATGACTAAGTGCACATCCCAATTCACCATTTCTTAATTTTTTAGGATATATGTTTAATTTTAACCTATTACCATCTATAGCATCTATGAAATTTACATTTATCCCAATTTTATCCGTTTGACTTTTTACAAATTCTCTACGATGTTTATCTTGTGGCAATGATAAACATACCGTTTTTGGAAATTTTTTAAAAATATTCATATTAATTAATGTCCAATTCAGTCAAATCATAATTTATAACCTTATTAAATTTATCAATATACTCTATTTTATCTAGAGTAGTAGATAAATTTCTAGTGTCATCCCCACCGTTTATTAACTTTGGTACAAAACTTTTGTTGAATTCAAATGATAAATAATTAATATCAATTTCTTCAAAATTAATTTCAACCACATCAATATTTTTAAGTTTTTGGGTTTTATATATGTTATTATTAATTTTGACAATAACTTCATCTGCGCAATACATGTTATTATGTTTATTAAACTGAAATCTTACAGTTTTACAACTCTTAACAATTAATTCATACTCAGGAGCTACCCAAATAAAATGATTTTTGTTTTCATCCAATTCACAGTTTGATATTTTACCAGTAAAAAATGATATTTTATTTTTATTGGGGTTTATAATAAAAATATTTCCTATTTCCGCAGCCAATTCTGAAAAAGTACTCCAATTTGTACCATACATTTTGTGTGTTTTAGATAAACAAAATAAATCAATTACTGCATCTAATTGATTATACTTTGGTTTATTATAATCACTTTCCACAAAAATCTTATTTTTATTTACTATAATTTTGTCACCAAATAGTTTTATAAATTTTTCTGATGTTTTTTCACAATCTGTTGATAGAAAAAAATTAACATTATCTTTTAATTCGTCTCTAATAATAAATTCAAATTGATAATCATCAGAAATTTTATATTTTTTTGAATGGGGACCTGACAGAGCATCCCCTCGTCTTATATGTATTCCAATAGTATTTTCATTAAAATTTTTACAAATTTCATTAACTTTATCCAGTATAAATTGTTTCAATTTCAGACTTCTAATGTTTTCAAAATACAATTTTGTATATTCTAATAAATGAAAGGGGTATTTTTTTAAATCAATAGGATACACAATTCGGGCATTTCCGTCATATGTAATATCTACATTATTTGATAATAATTCTTTAAAACTTATATCATTTATAGCAATATCATTAAATAAATTTAATGAATTTTTAGATATATTATTAAATTCTTCAAGAGATATATAGTTAAATTCATTTTCAAAAAAATCTGATAAACTATCCTTTGACCATCCATTACTCGGAGTCCAACAAATATAGAAGTCTCTATTTGTTAATTTTGCAAAAGCCATTGCAGACATAACTGCGATTATTCTATTAGCCAATCCATTTTTAGGTTTAACAATTAATTTAGCCTTTTTATTTATTACAATAGTTTCTCTCTGGTGTAGATATTCTTCCATTGCATTTTCCAAATCTAAATTTTTTATATATAATATTCCCTGTTCAGTATAGTTCAATAAAGTTGAATCGAATCCATATTTATTCAAAATCAAATGTCTATCTACATATTTTCTGGATTTATAGTCACCGTGCCAATAATGTAATATACTGCCTTCTAAATAACTAAACTTACAATTTTTGAACTTATTATAATAATCATTTAAGTCATTTTCATATTTTTGTGAATAAATTAAATTAATAGCACCTATGTGTATATCACTTTTTTCCAATCTTCTTGTTATTGAATACGCTATAACAGTGTCAGCTCCTCCTGATATATTAAATTCCCACAAATTTCCAATTTTATTATAAAATTGTTTAGTCATTGCCCAGCCAAATCCTACATGTAATTTATGGTAAAAATTTTCAATTTTCAATCTATTATAATTTATGACGGCATTAATATACCCCGAACAAATTTCAGGCAGTATAGGACCAAAGGTTTTTTTATACAATTTGAAATTTTCATCTAATAAATCCGCAGAAGAAAATAATTGAACAACATCATATTCTTTTAATTTTAAAATAGCTTCGTCACACCAGTTTTCGTTTAAGAATAGTATATCAGCATCTATCCATGCAAATTGTTCCCAATCATGAGGTAAGTGGTGTTTAATACATAAATTAATTAAATTTTCTTTAATCCAAAGTTTTTGTGGAACTTTATACTTTATATGTTTATAACACATAGATGATAAGTCTGGTAATTCTACATCTGACCCTATTTCTACGCCTTCAACAATATAAATTTTAGCATTATTGAGTTTGTTATATTTATTAACAAATCTTAATAAATTATCTATTCTATATTTTGAATTATAATAATTGTAATATGGAAGTATTATATGTAACATATTTTAAAATTCTATATTAAATAATTTTATATTATCAAACTTCAAAAAATCTTTGGGGTTTTTAAAATTATTTTCAAAAGATTCAATATGAGATTGTTTTTTAAAACAAGATTTAAAATTTGATTTAGTATTTTTTAAATATTCATCCAATCTCATAGAAATCAATTTATCGTTTAAAATTTTTGCCTTTTCATCTTCAGATAATCCTACTTCATGTAGTTCTTCATAAGACACACAACAATTTGGAACGTTCCACATATATTTTTTATATTCAATGTAATCATTTAAAATTCTATTTCTAAAATTTAAAAAATCATTTTCATCCCAAAAAATTTTTACCTCATCAAGATTTTCATTTTGCCAAATATTTGATTCAATTGCTTTTTTATAACTTATCCATTGTTTCAGTATATTTTTTCTGTAATTTATTATGATATAATCAACTTCAGATAAAATCATCTCTTTGTATTTATAATCTGTTACATGATTATTAAAAAATTTAAATGCCATAATTTTGTAATCAAATGGTACGCCCATTTCTATAATTTTTAAATGTTTATATCCATCTTCTTTTATTTTATCAGATAATTCGATATCCGTCAAATTTTTATATTCATTTATATTTTCTTTGCATAATTTGTATGATGAATTATTCAAAGCCGAAAGTCTGGTATTATTATCTTTTAAATAAAAAGAAAACATTTCACCAACATTAATTATATCTTTATACATTGAAAATCTATTCATCATCCAAGTACTACCTGTTCTTGGTGAAGTTAATACTGCTAGTTTTTTCATAATCATTAATAGTATCCGCATTAATATTTAGGATTTTTTCATCATTGACGGTCAGTTCCATTTCATATATACAAATACCCAAACTTCGTATATCCAGTGAGTTTTTTTCCACTTTTATAGGCGTATAAACATTTTCTAAAGTTCCCAAAATACTATCTTTTATATTTTCTATAAAAATTTGATTGTTCCCAACATTAATATCAAAATTTAATATCAACTCTCCTGTTTTAACTGTCAACTTATTTTTAATCGGAGATGATATAAACATTTTTACTTTAGATATTTTATCTGAAAATTTAAACTTAAAAATTTTTTCCGTCCACCTCCAAAATTTACATGAAGTCAATGCTTCAAGATTGGATAATCCGTATTCACAATATACAGATTCATTTGTATTTTGAATCTTTTCAATCCAAGTTGTAGATTTCCAATTTTTATATTTGACATCTTTTTTAATATGATTCATATATGTCGCTTGATTTATAAGCATTGGCGTTGATATATAGTGATTTATTTCTGGCAAAACCCTAGACATAATCGCCAAATCAGCCGCTAAATTACACGGATATATAAAATTTTTTAATTTACTTAATGTCGTCTTTTTTACTAAATATGCATGATTAGTTAATATAAAGTCTAAAGCAATTTTTTTGATATCATAATCATTTTTTATATTATTTATGACATTAAATGAACCAACAAATTGATTGATTTGGTTTATTTCAATACTTTTTTTTTGCTGAATGAAACCTAAATATGCTATATCCCAATTTTCTGGCAAATTACTATAAAATTCATTAAACTTTTCTAAAAAATTATCACAAAAAACGGCGTCATCTTCTAATATAAGAAATTCATCATCGGGCAAAATGGATGCCACGTTTAATGCACAAAAATGAGAAAACGCTATTCCAACTTCACCTTTTTTTAATTTTTTGGGATAAATCACTAAATCCAACTTATGTCCATCAACACCATCAATAAAAGAGACATCAATGCCCAATTTATCCGTTTGAGTTTTTATAAACTCTCGTCTATATTCATCTTGGGGCAATGATATACAAATTGTTTTTGGAAACTTAATCATATCAATAAATCTTTTATTTTTGGATAAATATAATTTTTACTATAGTTTTAATTCAAATACCCTTTTATCAAACACAAATTCATCATAAAATGTGTTTCTGATTTTTTTATATAATTCAATATATCATATTTAGCTGCCAAATCCACAAGTCGTATTTCACACAAATGTCTCTCGGAAGCATGATTTTCCCACACACCCTGATAAAGCTTTGATGGATATGATAACAACATATATTTAGACCTATATTGAAAATAATCCAATACATCAAATACCTGACTATATTTCAAATGCTCCAACACATCACCAAATATAATTAAATCCGATTTAATTTCATAATTATCTACAATATCAATTATTGATTTATTCATTATATCAACATACATTGAATTAGAATCTTTATACATATGTAAATATTCGGTATCTATTTCACAACCGGATATTACACATTGTGGAACAATTTTTTTTAAATAATTTCCATATTTACCCATACCAATACCCACATCAAACGCAGTTTTCGGTTTCAATGTATCTAATATTTCTACAATTTCTTTATGAAATATATTCGATGAACTTGGCATAATTATCTATTTATAAAATTTAATATTTCATTAGAGAGATGTGATGTAGAATAATGATTTTTTATCCACAATTCTTGAGCATCACTGTTTTTTTCATATAAAATTCCCCGAATTATAAAATTTTTCAAGTCATTTGTATATTTTTCGGAATTTCCTATTACATATTGATTTAATTCAGTTTCTTTAAAAGCATTATATTTTCCGTTTACAATACAAATTGCTCCACATGCCATTGCTTCTACTAAAGAACAACAAAAGGATTCTTCTTTTGACGGGTTTATGAACAATTTACTGGTATTATATAATTCACAAAGATATTCATCGTTTACCCAATCAATTGTTTCTATTCCAGAATCTTCTTTTATATACGCTTTAATTTTTTCAAAATTTTTTAAATTGTTATGTCCTCCGACCAATTTTAATATAGTGCCATGATTTTTATATATGAATTCCCAACATTCTACCAATTCTATTAAGTTTTTATCATTGTCAAATCTACCTGTATATATTGCAGAATTTTGTCTTTTTAAATTTTTATTGTAAAAAATTTTGTCGTTATATGTTCCACCAATTTGTAATATTTTGGATTCCACGCTATATGCATTTTTTATTTGATAATTGCAAATTACTTTGTTATGCCGCTCTATTCTGGGGTCACCTTGCCAAGATTGTGCATAATATATATTATTGTATTTTTTTTGTATTTCAATTATTATATTTTTTGGCAAATGTTTTTTAACGGAATCATCCACTATTATTACATGAGCAGGATTATGTTGATTTATAGTCTGCCATATCTCGGATTTTTCCACTTTAACATGTTGTATAAAGGTGCGTGTAGTGGTATTTAACTCATAAATATCCATGATGTTATCAATATAATCCCATTGATAAACTATACATTCATATTCTTTATTTAAAATATCAATTAAATTGAATAACAATCTTTCTACCCCACCTTTTATACCAAAAGTTCCGTTGAAATATAGTTTATGAGTGGCAAGTAGAATAATTTTTGGTTTCATTTAATAATTCCTTTCATTAATTCAGCGGCATGTTGTAAATCTGGATATGCCCATATAGTATCCTCACTGTATGCAGATTTAAATTCTTTCATATTTTTAACATAATCTAATTTATAGTTAACCAATCCACTATAATCTTTACCAAGAAAATCTAAATGTCCACTATAACCAGTTGCAATTACTTTTTTGCCGTAATTAAAAGCATCAAAAATAGTAAGTCCAAACCCTTCCGATTTAGTCAAACTAACATAACAATCTCCAATACTATGTAATGCTACTATTTCTTTTTCACTCATATTATCAACAATACAGTGAATCTCAGGTTTATCAGTGTAATTTTTTAATAATTCATTTATTTTAGATAAACAATAATTTTTATTAAAATTGCCATAATCTTTATAATGTGTTTTAATTAATAATCGTACTTTATCATGTTTAGTAAATACATTACAAAATACTTTTATCAAATCCTCAATACCTTTTCGTTCATTGTATTCACCAATCGCATAGAAAGTATATACATCATCTCTGTTAATTATTGTTTCACCAGTATAACTACATAATTCTATATCTTTTTTATCAAATAATGGATTTCTTAAAAATACATGCGGTACAATCTTTATTGGAATTGTAACCCCACTATTTTTAAATACTTCAAAATTATATGAAGATGGACACCATACTTCATTAACTTGATTATTTATTTGATTAACCCATGTATTAGGTAAAATATTAGTCTCCCATACAGTGTATCCTATTATATTACGTCCTTCGTTTATATTATCAAATTTTTTATTAATTGATTTCCATAAATCAGGTGTACTATGATAAATAAAATTATCATAATTATTATAATTGGCGTTTATAATTGATTCCACAATTAAATTATAAGGATTATCTTTACTCAAAACACTATTATCAAATACCAACGGACTCCATTTTATCGGATGTCCCGTTATAAAATATTTATAAATATATCCTTTTGCAGCGGTAGCATATCCAGACGTACCATATTGTCCTACATAAAAAATTGAAGGTTTGGTATTATTTACAGATAATCTAGTTATATTAAAATCATACACAGATGAATCCAAAAATGAAATTTCATCTTGTTCACTCATCAACTCTTTAATTGCTACTAATGTATCCGATTGATTAATGGAATCTACTATAATGGAAAAAAATTTAAAACCCAATTTCCTATCATCAGAGGAAACATCATCTAATTCTTTTGGACACAGATAATCATCAGTGTGAAATGTCACGCAATTTACATTTTTTATATCTAATTTTATATCAATATAAGAAATAGTATCAGTGAATATATATTCTTTATAATCAACCTCATTTGTAGAAATTTTTAATACTCTACGTTTCATGGATTCTACACCATTATATATTCTCAGTTTTAAATGAGTGTATAATTCAACATTTTTTATATATATTTTAGAATTTTGAAAACTCCATCTAAAATGCAAGTTTCTTTCCGATAATTCAGGGGAACCCCAATCTTTTGATAATAAAAAATCTTTTTTAATTTGATCAATCATAACTTATTATGAATAACTATTATTATTATATTGATTACTTTTAATATATTTAATAAAATTCATATATCATCTTAAATTCTCATTTAACAATCTCCATCTTTCACTGTCAATGATTATATCACCTCTATTAATCTTATTTAAGATATTAATAATATTATTTAAATCATCATATATGTAATGATGGTTGATTAACCCTAGTAACCATAGGGGACACCGTTTTTTATCATTAACACATAGAAATATAGGTTTTTTCTGTTGGTTTGCCACAACAAGTTCATGTATAGTACCAAATGTTGGTTTATCTATCTCTATATTAACTATAACAAAGTCTGATACATCTATTAATCTTAAATCTTTACCGACAATTTTAGACATATGGTCACTTACTTCATCATATCTTCCTTCTTCACGCATTTGTTTCAATTTAACGTGACTTTCCTCACCTTCATCAAAATGTACCACAAAGTTCTTTTCCAATGGAGATAATACCACTACACCTAATTTATTTAATTCACTGGTCATATAGTCTCTCCAATTGACACTATCATTGGTATATTCCATGTTACCAGCCAAATAACACTTTGTTCTATTTAATATATTCATTTCTTCAAATCTTTTAATATTTTAGCAATACAAGCCATAAATGTTATTTCTTTATTGACTACCATAGTACTTTGATACAGATATTCAGATATATTCAATATCATCAGTGTTTCTTTATCTTTGGCATAATCACTTACATTATCATACAAACACTGATATAGTTCTTCATAGTGTTTTACACTATTATCAGCAATTAATTGACGGATTTCATTAAATGTCGATGGGCTATTGTATTTTTTGATTAATTCCACCACTTCAGTTTTTAAATTATTAATAATTGCATTACTTTTAATAATTTTCATTGCACCACTACTACTGTTTTGTTGGGAAAAGTTAATAATCTTTCTTACATCTGGATAATATGTATTAACTATATAACCCAAATCATCGGGGGTATATTTGATAGTTTCTTTATCCAAAATACTCTTTAAATGTATCGCTACTTCCTTTTTGGAAGGTGGTACAATTTCAAATACCTGACAACGAGAAATAATTGGAGGAATAATTTTCTCAATATAATTACAAGTAAAAATAAATCGTGTGTTTAAACTAAAAGTTTCTATGATATTTCTAAGAGCTGCCTGAGCATTAGTCGTCAAAAAATCACTTTCATCACATATTACCACTTTCAAATCATTAAATCCAGTTGTCGAAGCAAATGATTTGATTTTACCACGAACATCATCAATACTATTAGTATCACTACAATTCAAATAAATGTAATCACATTTAATACTTTTAACAATTAATTTTGCTGCGGTGGTTTTACCCGTGCCGGGAATATTACCATATAACATTAAATGATTCAATTGTCCCGTTGATACAATATTCTTAAGTTCATCTTTAAAAGCCTCATTACCTATATAATCATCAATTTTGACAGGTCTATACTTTTCAGCCCATATATGATGGTTATTTTCAATAGGTTTCGTTTCAAATTCTATAAAGTCATTCATATAACACATTTTAGTATATAAAAAGCTTAAAGTCAATAAAAAACCGCCAATCAATTAAGACTGGCGGTATATTGGTTATATTATATAAATAGTGGTTAAATTCCAATTATTTCAATTTTTTAGGAGTTTTACGTTTAATTAGTGTATCTAAAAAGTTAAATATACCATCTTTATCCGTAATACTAAATTCTTTCAATTCATCATCACCAGCATTTGATACTTTAAATTTATTACCACGCTTGAATATATGAACTTGTCTTACCCATCCTTCAGCAATAATAGTTATACTAAGCATACCACCCAAGAAATCCATTAATGTAAAATCTATACGTCCATCAAACATATAAGTATTCTTATCAAGTTTTCCTTCTAAATAATCACCAAGATTATTCAATTCTCGCATAGCAGTTGGATCTTCAGTACGTGTAGTACGTGTTCTAGAACTTCTTGCATTTCTAGGTTCATCGGCATCGGCTCCAGTTCCTCCACCACCACCTTTTAATGAATCATATGCAGCATTAATATCTTTCATAACTTCGGTGTTACCACCTCTATCTGGATGATGCTGTACCGCTAACTTCTTATATGCAGCTTTTAATTGCTCTGGATTCATTAAACTAGCACCTTTAACACCATGTTTAGCAAAGATATCATCGGCATCATATGAACTAATCTCAGCTTCTTTTAATTGCTTTACATCATAACTTCCATTACCACCAATGTGTCCAGTCATTGTGCTTTTCTTTAGTTTAGGAGCATCTTTAACTACAAAATTCATAGCACTGGTAATATCATTAAATTTGTGTATATCACTAAGAACTTCAAAATCACCACCCATAAACCATTCACTATATTCAAATTTATTAGAACACAATGTATAATACTTGCCACCTCTTTTAAATACATAATATTCAGCCATTCCTTGAACGTTACCATATCCTAGAACATCTCCCGGATAATAATAAACTTCTTCAAATCTTGCTTTAAATTTATCAGTTTCATTTTCAAATTCACCATCAATTGATTTATCTAACAAATCATTATATCTTTTTTCAGCAGCACCAGTAGTAAAATTGTCATCAGCATAATGAAAACCCCAACCTTTTAGCCCCAAATCATGGAACATATCAACATTGTTGGGGTTATAATTTACTCCAGCAGCTTTAAATGCTAAAAGTAAATCGTTTTCATCAAATCCATCTAGTCCAGTAATATGAACCTTTTTTATTTTTACAGGTAATGATGATTTATTTTTAGTTGGTTTAGGTGTCATATAATTTAAAGATAATCTAGAGAATTTTCGTAATTTTGTATCATATCATACAATTCTTCTTCATCTTTAGGTTTAAGCATGTTATATCTAGGATGTTGATCTGGAGTAGAGGAATCATCCATTTGAAGAGTTATTTCTCCATCCCATTTGTCTACAGATACACCAAAATGTATATTTGGATTGGCTTTTAGTGTTGCACTTAAATGCCAAAACGTATCTGTTGGAGACATATCCGTTATTTTTTTTATTAACTTTGCTGAAACCAAATAATTTTTTATATTAGTTAGTGTGTCTTTGGTTCCTTGCTCTACAGAATCCTCAGCTGGATACGGATCTAATTGCGATTTTTTTGATTTTACCGAAAGTTTTCTGGCTTCAAGAATGCATTCTTTGATAAGTTGTTTAAGTTCTTGTTTTGTCATATAGTATATAAATATCTTTAAAAACAATAAAAAACTAATAAAAAATGCTCTATACAACAGGTATAGAGCATTTGATGTAGGTTTTGTTTTCGTTCTTTATTATTAGATTTTAGTCAACACTTTTAATTTCTATTAAGTAATATGTTGAAGTGAAGTTATCCTTGATAAATGTGATAGTAGCCAATCCATTATCACTAGCTTTTAGTATAGCATTATCACAATCGTTATTACTAATAAGAATTTCCTTTAAATACTTAGCACTAAAACTTAAAGGTTTGGATACGGTATCCTTACCTTCTTTAGATGTTACATTTAAAGTAATTTTGTTACTATTAGTATTAGTGTATCCCATTACCATTTCCAATTTATTTTTCTTATTCATGACCAATGTGAATGTATCAACATCGGACAAAGCATTCTTAGCTTTAATGAATTTAGTAATGAAATCCTCAGTTAATTCGATTTCAGCATTAAAATCGGGGATTTTCTTAATATTTGCGATAGTTTGTATTATGCTTAAATCAGCAGTAACAAACTGAACTTTGGTATTATCATCACTAAAATTAAGTGAAGTGACTTTATCATTCTTTACATTTGGTGTAATTTGAATTTGTTCTCCTAATACCCCCAACATTTGTTTTAATTTAGCCGTATCATAAATACCGATTTCCATATCAGACAAATCGGTAAATTCTTTTAATTCAACGTAAACAAAAACGTTTTTATCGTCAGTTATAGAGGATGTTTTAAGTTGTTTTTCTTTACTATCAACTATCCACTTAACACTTTCAACATTACCGTTGAGATTAAACTTTTTAACAAATGTTTCTAATGTAGTTTTATTCA
>Ga0114971_10000932_pt1 | contig 19950 bp, 24 predicted proteins | sample M_140625_MF_Meta_FD_87320 | JGI IMG/M metagenome (GOLD analysis project Ga0114971, IMG submission 87320) | Freshwater microbial communities from Lake Montjoie, Canada to study carbon cycling - M_140625_MF_MetaG | ecosystem: Environmental > Aquatic > Freshwater > Lake | place: Lake Montjoie...
ACTGAGGGCGTCAGCATAGAATTAAAAAATACAGCGGCAGTATTCAGTGATGCAAACCCATACGGCGCCAAGAAAGTTTATTATAAGCAACCATTCCCATCCGTTACCGCCTTTAGCGCGCTTGGATTGGTTACAACGTAATGGACATAAAGCCCAATATCCGCAGTAACTTTGGGCCACTGAGTCCGCGCGGTTTTAATAAGATTGCGGCTAAAGCAAACGAGCGCACAACGCGCGACGCCACGCGGGATTTATTGCCTGGGACAAAAGTATTTACCGCAAAAATTACAGGTAATACTACAATAATTTCTAATAGGCGCTGGAAGTATAATTGGATTCAATCGTATTTAAAATCTAGTGATAAACTATTTACCCAATCGTCAACGTATCTAGTTAGCGCCGCTGGTAGTGAGGCTTATAATACTTGTGAGGCGTTGCAACAGGATACGACAAGCAACCCTAAAGACGGCCCTGGCATTACACACGCAAACATCCCCGCGGGCTATTTATTGCAACCAATTGCAACGGGTACAAACGTTTTAATGTTTCAAAGCCGCGATGATTTAGGCGCTGTTACTTTTGTATTCTCGCTGGCTAACGCCATTGATGGGACGTGTGCGTAATGGCGCCGACTAAGAAACCAACTTTAACGCCACTGCAAACCGTGGTGCTATACGGGCAACTGATAGGTATTATATTAGCGCTTGGAATATATATAACCGACATTGGACGCAAGACCGCAACCCTTGACCGTATCGGTAGCGACGTTACCGAGCTTCGGATTATAGCGGCTGACTTGACCAAGGCGGTTATACGTAGCCAGGCAATAGATGAAGGCCACACCGCGGCGCTACAGGTTTTAACTTTAAAGATTGATAAACTCAAACCTTAATGGAGGAATATACATGGATTCGTTTCTCGGCAACATTTTTTATACTATTGTTTGCGTATCTATTGGTTGGGTACTTGGTCAATTATTCAGCATTGAAACATTTAAAAAATGGCTTGGTCCAAAGCAATAAATTTTATTTGCGTTTGCGCGTTTATTTTAAACGGTGGCTGTAGCGCCGCAAAGGAAATAGCCGCCAGCGCTGACCACGCCAGCACGTTGGCGCATTCGGTCTACACCCGCGCGCAGTGGATTACCACCCATTCTGCCGAGCCGGACACGATCAAGGCGGCTACGGCCATCCAGGCTGACGCGCTGGCTATCCTCGCTGAAACGTCAGATATAAACGTAGCCGTGAGTGGTGTACGGGATATACAAAGCGCCTACGTTACCGCGCTAATATGGGCTAGCGCGGCTGTGGTGTTTGCCGCGCTGGCTTTCATACTTTGGCAAAGCGGCCTAGGCGTAGCACTGCGCGCGCTGGCGGGCTGGATACCACGGCGCACACAAAACGAAGCGGCGCTAGCGCGTCAAATGCTAAGCGATGACCCAACCACCGCGCGGGAATTCGTGGCGGCAAAGCGTGCGAGTGATCCACTATTTGCGGCCGCTTGGGGAAGGTCTACAAAATGAGTTTGATGATGGCGGCTTGCTGTTGCGGACAGTGTGTTGCAGACCCACCGTGTGATCCTAATGCAGTAAAAGGTACATGTTGTATATCTTTAGATTCTTACGGTGTCGGGCCGTGTTCAACTGCTTATGTAAGTAGGTGTGAATGTTCAAGACTTTGTAATCAAAGAAATAAAGACAATGGCGGCGTATGCAGTTGTGGTGAACAAGGAGTTTACGCGTGGGTTAGTGGTGTAGATAATTCTTCATTGTGCAATGGTTGTTGTGTTTTATATGACAGTAGAACTGGTGCAAGAGTCAGAATAAATTCTTTAAACAAATGTGAATGTTATGCATACAATGTTTATCCAATTTTCTCAAGTTTCTATAGAAATCAAATTTGTTTAAATCAATCATGAATAAAAATTCAGAAATTAAACAAGAACTAATTTGTAATTTATTAAAAAATATTGATTCAAGACATCTTGATTTTATATTACAAGTAGTACAAGGTGAATTTATTCCGCCTGGTGAAAAGGGAACACTAGAAAATATGACGGAATACACCCGCGCCGAGCTTACCCATGCAACCCAAGGCCCTGCCAGCGAAGCCGACGCGGCGGCGCGCCTTGCGATCTGCATGAGGTGTGAACACCGCGCAACGGATTACAAAGGACAAACAGACCCAGTGGGGTGGTGCCAGCGTTGTGGCTGTGGGGCTAACCCGCGGGCTAAATTGACGGTTAAGGTAACCCTTGCTGGGGCGTCATGCCCACTGACGCCACCTAAATGGGAAGCCGTGAAAGGCACCGGGGCTACCCTAGCATCAGCCGTGGACGCGTTTGCGGGCGTCACTAAAAGCATCATTCATAAATTATCAGGTGGCTAAAGCACTAATAACTTTCGACCGAATGGCGGGGAATGTTTAAGACTTTTAGCACTTTATTTCGTCTTTGTGGTTTAACTGCCTACACTCAACATCCAATGCTTACACTCAGCGATGAGGTTTTAGCGTGGGAATTATGGTTAGTAGACCAACAGGGCTACGATATTCACCACTCTCAAAACTCAGGGCGGTGGGCGCGGCGTTGGGTCGAACACGCCGGGGACAAACTTACACCCGCGTCTTGCGTCGCATGGCTAAGCGATATGAGCATGGGTAGGAAACTATCACCGCAGACAATTAGAAATCGAATGTCAATTTGCAAACAATTTTGCGGTTGGCTTTTAGTCATGGGTCGCATTCAATCAAACCCTTGGATTTCAATCCCGGCGCCGCGTGGACGCGCTGGAGTGGGCGCTGACGCATTGACGCAAGACGAAGTTAATAGGCTTATTGATGCGGCGGAGCGCGCGGCGCGCCATCCTGATGGGCGTATACGCAACAACGCCAACGCGCGCGCTGTGCTTTACAGATTGCTCAACGGTACAGGTATGCGCTGGGGTGAGTGGAGATATCAGCGATGGGATGACATTTGTCTAAATAGTGATAGTGCTTCTCTCCAAGTGACAAAAGATAAAAGCCGCCGGCGCGACGCTCTGCCTTTATCCGCAAGCGTTGTGGCAACGCTTAAAGCGTGGCGTCTAATCAGCCTAGGCGAAACGGTGTTTGAGGATTACCCAACCCAAAAGGGCTTAGACCGTGACATGAAAAGCTGTGGCATTCAAGGCCGCGGCAAGTGGCACAGGATGCGCGTGGGGTTTGTTACCAATGCCTTTGAATTGGGATTACCAGTGGAACTGATTATGCGGCTTGTTCGCCACCGGTCATGCGATATGACAAATAAATATCTGCGCCATAAAAATTCTACGCTCAAAGCGGGCATAGAAAAAATTTCACAATTCGGGAAAGATTCTGCATCTGTAGCCCTTGACAAGCAGAATAGAGCGTGTTCTACTGCGCCCGTGTTCAAGCCCTCTACTAAAAATGCAGTCGATGAGCGTCCTCTTGGGAGCCTTGGGCTTGAACACTCAAACTTTCAAGGGGACACTCATCAACTGCAATCAGACTTCAATCGGGCTGGCGGGATTTGCACTTCCGACCCTATTGAGCGTTTGATTCTTTCGATCAGCCAGCTGGTTGATCAGATAAGGATTCAGAATGCCAAATTTCAAGACACAAGAGCAGTGGGTAAAAAGATCAGAGGACGTGGTACTGGCCATGAGCCACCTGCTGGACCAGTCAGCGGAATTCCCGAAGGAAGATTACAAGGCAAAAGCCCTACGCCGCGGCGCAGTAATAATTCAACTAGTCATAGCGACCAGGCTTCAAGAGGTAATCGATTGTTTGGACGCTGACAAAATCGCAAACGCTACGGACGTGCTATCAGCCGTGGCGCAGGTAGCTGACAGGCGAAGCGAAGAAATCCCGTTAGTAAAGACTGGCCAGGGTGACACCGAGCGCATGGTCTATGAGCGGGATTTGATAGGCGAAGTCAACAAACTATCAGCAATGCGAAAATTAACGGATATGTGGCGCCAAAAAAAGTGGGGTACAAAATGACATTTTCACCATGCATAATCGAGAATATGCCCGCGGCTGAATATCACAGTATGCGGGATTGGACGGGGTCTAGCGTGTTGCGGAAGCTGGCGAATAGTTCAGCGCTTCACGCTAAACACTTTGAAAGCACACCACTAAAGGGTGTAGCGCTTGATTTAGGTACAGCGTTTCACGCCGCAAAGCTTCAACCTGGGGAGAAAATCTACGCTATTGCGCCTGATTGTGACCGCAGAACAGCCGCGGGTAAAGCGCTGTGGGCTGAATTCCAAGGTGACCACCGCGGGCTACTCATCCTAGATTCCGAAATGGGAAACACCCTAAATGGGATGATTGAAGCGGCCGGCAAAGATTGGCGCTGGACCCAAGCGCTGAAGAAAACCAAGCGCGAGGTTTCAGTGTTTGGAGATTTCGGCGGGAAAATTAAAAGCAGGATGGACGCTTGGAAGGAAGATATTATTATTGATATTAAGACCAGTAGCGACCCCGTGGACGCCGCTAGTTTCGCGCGGAGCATGGACAAATATGGCTACGCCCAGCAAGCGTGTCACTACCGCGAGTGTTTAAAATCCGCATTGCGTTTAACTGACCAGTTGGTATGTGACAATTATAGTTTTATATTCTTGTGCATTGAAACTAAGGCGCCATACGGTACCGCCGCGTATCGCCTAGATGATATGGACATGGACCTACACATGGCCAGCATTGCGAATTTAAATAAGACGTGGCATTTATGCCATGCTCAGAATGAATATCCTGGCTACCCACAAGAAAATATAATGGAACTGCGTTTGCCTGGCTACGCGTTAAACAAACTTACCTTACAGAATGGGGGACCGCTATGAGTGATTTAATTGTTTATAATAACCCGTCCGAACAATTTCAAAACGTGGATGTTTTGGTGGAATTAATGCACAAACGTGCAAAGCATTTAATACTAGATATTAGGGGAAAATCGTACCCTACAGTGAATTATTATACTGCCCTGCTTTGGGCTTGCGGGCTTACGGCGCGAGAAGAAAGCGTAACTAAAATACTTACAGATGATGGGTCTACAGAATATGAGGCTTGTATATCTGTCCGCAGGGTAAGCGATGGTACGGAAATAACACGCGGTAGCGCCATTGCATCGAGTAATGAACAGGCACCGTGGGCGCGGCAAGCGTTCAGCATTCGCAGTATGGCAATAACCCGCGCGGTGGGTAAGACTTGCCGGCTGTACCTAAGCGTCATACCCATCATGGCGCGTATTGAAAGTTGTAGCGCTGAGGAAATGCCGGAACTGCCAGCGCTTCCGGCGCCAACGGCGGCGCCACAGGCAACAGGCAAAGCCGCTGGCATTACCGAGCGATTCAGCGCCGCGCGTTTAGATGAGGAACTAGACAGTTTAGCTGAGGAATTGTGTGGCATTGCGGACCAGCTGGGCCATGACACTACAGCCGCGAAGTGTCGCGCGCAGTGCGCCAAGGGCGCCGCAAATGGTAGCGAAGTAAAAGAGCGTTTACTGGCAAAGATTAAATCAGGCACGGAAAAACTTATAAAGGAAAGCAAGAAATGAAAGCAGTATTTAATAAACAGGATGCGGGTAAAACGTTCACAGCGGGCGCGGATATTTTGCTAAAGACGGGTGCCACGCACACGTTTACAATCACAAAGGCAACGGAAGAAAATAAGCCGTGGCATCTAAAGAATTTCCCGTCGAGCGGTGGTAATGCCTTGTGCCTATGGCTGGACTGTGAGCCAGGTGGGCGCCCAAGAATATTTCACGATATCCCGGTGAATATGACCAACGCCCTTAACGCATTGCTAGCGTCATGCGGGCAACCACTCCTAACGGAAAAGAATCCTGACATGAACCCAACCAATTTGGAAGGGCTAAAAGTGTCTTGCATTGTGGGCCAGTATGAAGGTAAGACGGGTATTAAAAACACCATCACGCAATTCTTGCCGGCGCCAAGTGGTAAAGCTGTGGCTGCAAAGGTGGCGGCGCCAGTGGTGGACGATCAGGATATTCCGTTTTAAAAAGTAAACTAGCAAGGACGCTATGAAGAATAATAAAATGGATGGAAGCATCCAAGATTTTTATCTTGGGCTATCTATCGGTCTGTTTGGTATGTGGTGGATTCTTTACTCATGGGGTGTGAACTATGCCAACTGAGGATCAAATCTATGAGGCGTTATTATTCCTCGAAACTATATTTAGCGCTGAAGATATAATAGAATTAAGGCCGCTACCTGGCGCCGGGCAAAGCAAATGGGTTACGCTTGCGACGGTAGCGGAAGCGCTTGAGAAACTAGCGGTGGTATTCAACGACGAAGCACGTAGGACCCATGCCTACTTCGGCGCTAATCCCCGCAAAGAGGCGGGCGGCAGTACCCTCGACGGAGTACTGTTTGCCCGCTGTTTATTCGCTGATTTCGACGGTGGCACTAGCGTCGAACAGGCGCGTATTCGTATCACAGATTCCAACTTGCCGGCGCCAACAGCGATAGTAGAAACAGGCAACGGATGCCATGCGTGGTGGCGCCTGAGCGAGCCGATCACGGACGCCAAGACGTTCACGCAACTACAGAAAAGTTTAGCGGCGCGCCTTGGAAGTGATAAGGCGGTGGTGGATTTTCCGCGCATCATGCGACTGCCTGGCTTTATAAATTGGAAGTACCCAACCCAGCCGCGCGCCAAGTTAATAGAGGTGGACGCGGGGCGGGTCTACGAAGTCTTGGAATTTGAGGAAGCGAAAATAGCCACCCAAAGTATGAGCGCGCTGAGCCGGCGCTTCCTAGAAACGGGTTATTGTTTGCCGGCGGGCCGGCGCCAAACGGTGTTTACTGTGGCTTGCGATTTACACGCGCGCGGGTGGGAACGTGAACACGCGGCGCGTCTACTCATGGTTCAGGCGGCGGCGCTGGGCTTGGACGCTGACGCGCTCGCTGACCTGCCTAGGCAAATACGTAACGCCTTTGGTAAAGAGCGTACGCCGATAATGGATCGCGCTGAGGATACGGCGCCCGTTTTCGACGATACCGATACAGCGCAAGCGGACACGCTGGCGGGGTGCATCCATGAGTGGCTACACACTAAAGAAAAGCCGTCAATACGTTGGAATTGTCCATTAGATAAAGCCTTAGGTGGACTTAAACGCGGTCAGTTAATTTGTTTTACTGGCGCGCCGGGCGTTGGCAAGAGCGCGCTGGCGCTACAGATTGTGCTAGATGCAACACTTGATAATCCTGATTTAGTTTCGGCATGGTGCTTAGGCGAAATGACCAAGACCGCAATAGCCGCGCGCGCCATTGCGAATTGGGGTTATCCCACAAACCTTGTAACGCTTGACCAAGCAATACAAAAAACAGAGGCGGCACAAGCGCTAGCCGATGACTTGCATAAATGTGCAGACCGTATAAAAATTATAATGCCACCACTAAATTTCGCCAACATGGCGCAAGTAGTTGAACGTACTAAAGCCAGTATACTTGTTATAGATTATTTACAGCTCGTCAACGGTATAAACCCGCGCGCTGACAGGCGAACGGAAATAGATAGCGTGATCCGTGGCGTACGGGCGCTGGCGATCAGTAGCAATTTAGCCGTGATCCTAATAAGCAATATGGCGAAACAAAATGGGGAGTTTAGGATTGGGAATATTGGCAAGGAATCAAGCGAAATAGACTACCAAGTAGATTCGTTATACGTTGGCGAATCTGCATTAGATGAGCCGCTATTAGATAACGGTAAGAAACGAATTACCTGGCGTTGCATGAAGAATCGGCACGAGGAACAGCGGGATTTTACTACTGCATTCTCAGGCGCCTACCAACAATTTGAGATTCTAGGGTAATGGGTAAAGGATTTTATACGGGCGCCTTGCCCACAAAGAAGCCGAAGCGTAAGCCTGGCGAAATGCGAGAGCTGAACCGCCGGCTAGGGGAGTGGTTGAACACCCACACCATGCACACCCTAAGTAAGCCAGCGCTTCAAATCCTATTGGGGTTTCACATCCGCGGGCGTTGGGATACGTGCCAGTGGCGATGTGGCCACAAGGCAATAGCCACCCAATACGGCGCCGCATTGCACAAGAAAAACGGTGTAATTCTAGGCGTCAAAGGCGGGGTAGATCACCGCAGAATTTCGATTGGGTTCAAGGAACTAATACGAAAGGGGATAGTCATTGTAATAAAAAAACGCCAAGGAATCGAATCCGCAACCTATGAATTAACCGACCCAGCAAAGGTACCGAAGGGGCTATATAATCACGAACAAGGGGCTATACTATCACGAACAGGGGGCTATACAGTCACACCCCTTACAAATGTACTTACAAGTATATACAAAGGGACGCCCCTAAATGGGGGCGCCCCAACCCCTCAAGAGAGCGCGGCGCCCCTTGACTGAGCTAGAGCGATACAATCGAATCCTAGACCGACTACGGGCTAGCGGTGCCTACGCCGCCGCTGACTCGCTCCTAGGCTTCCTATCTCGCCTGGACGCCGCGGTGGCGCAAGCCAAGGTAGACCGTGAAGCGCTTGAACACTTGCAAACCCAGCTCATGCTTTGCACTGAGGATAAAAACAGAGCGCAAGACGTGGTACGGATCACGATAGCCGCGGCTGGTGGACACCTACGGGAACGAAAGCCAGGCAAGAAAACAGGGGGACGGCGTGGCGGGTTACGCCTATAGCCGTTTCTACCCTTAAAACGCCATTGTGGAAATCTTTGATTTTTTTACATATTGCGCTTGACAGTAACTGTAAGTGTGTTACTATTACTGTATGACAACTACACAAACCTATCGTAAAATCATGACACTTGAAGAAATTAAATCAGCTGTGATCGCTGGCAAAACAGTGTGTTGGGAAAATGAAGATTATGTGGTTCGCCAGTACATAAACGATAAAACTAGGTTTTATGTTATTTGTTTATCGAACGAACACATTTGCGGATTGTGCGATGTACACGGCAAATTGGTTGGAAGCTTAAAGCAGTTCTTTATTCAAGAACCTAAGACCATTGTTCTTAGAACCAAATCAGGAAAGATTAAGGATGTTGTTGAATATGTTTCCAAGTGTTGGGTTAACAAAAAACTGACCCACAATCGAGATGCCCACTTCGATTATTGCCAAGCTGTTGGAACCAACGGCAAGACCTACGAAACATCAGTAACGGGATGGCGTGAAATGAGAACAAATGTTAAGCGCTAAAGATGTAGCCACCGCGCTGGGTTGCAGTTTGCCAGGTGTGTGGCGCAGAGCGCGCACACTTGGCATTGGTAAACGAATAGGTAGCACCATGGTATTTACACAAGCTGATGTTAAGCGCTTGGCGCCACGCCAGCGCGGATACCAAGGCCACCGTAGCATTCCTAGCAAGTAGAATTATAATGCACCGGTGGACGAATCCGAGGACCTAGACAGCGAAACAATAACCCTGAACGGCGGGCCTTGTTGTGGCGATACGGCCACGGTGGCGATAGGCCCAAATGCTGATGTTCAAATGCGTTTGGTGGTACTGAAGGGAATATGTCTCGACCACGAAATGTGGACTGCGAAGCGCGGATCATATTCCGAGGCGCTATACGCGCGCATGACCGATGGCAAGTGGTGGTACATAGGGCGCTTTCGGGTTATAGCCGGCGGTGAAGTAAAGTTTTATGAGGGGTAATACTTGCGTTATAAATACTTGCGATAGAATACACGTATGGGCATCCACTCCAAAACTAAAGGGAAATGTGGTGAACGTGAGGCCGCCGCGGAATTAATGCAATGGTGGAAACTGAACGGTGTGCGGCGCAGTGTGCAATTCTGCGGTGGTGACGGTACCGCAGACTTATCAAACACCGGGCGGTTACACGTGGAAGTAAAGCGGCGCCGATCTATAAAGACTGTTACGGATTGGCTAGAGCAAGCTGAACGCGACGCCAGCGCAACGGGCAATATTCCAGTAGTGGTATTTAGGCAAGACGGCGCGGGTGAATGGGTAGCGATGATGCGACTTAAAGATGCGCCAGCATTCGCGCGCGAAATACAAACATTAACAGGGGAAACGATTGGCACCAACACAGTATAAAGAGCGGGTTGAGCCTGACCATTTCAGGCCTGGAAGCGTGAAGGGTTCACGCTGGACCGTTGTACAACATGAAAAGAATATACACAGGATTATAATTGAGAACGGCGAGAGCCGTAAGAATTTAAGCCAATGGTTTCTTTTGTCCAGCGACCGCCACCACGATAACGCGCACACCAACCAAGACCTAGAGCTAAAGCATTTAAAGGAAGCCAAGAAACGCAACGCCATTATTATGGATTTTGGCGACCTGTTTTGCGCCATGAATGGCAAATATGATTTACGCAGTAGCCGCGATTCGTTGCGCCCTGAGCATCAAGACGGGCATTACTTGGATCGATTAGTAAAGACTAGCGCAGAATTTTACCAACCGTACGCCGATAATATAGCTCTCTTAACACGGGGCAACCACGAAACCGCTATAACCAAACGCCATGAAACAGATTTAACTTCACAACTTACAGCGCGGCTAAGCGCTAAAAGCAAATACCCAGTATTTAACGGCGGCTACACAGGCTGGGTTATACTTAGTTTATATTCAGGCGGGTCATACTTTAATCTTAAACTGCATTACACCCACGGGCTAGGCGCTGGCGGCATCATGTCACACGGAACACTTAGCACTAGGCGTATCGCCAGCTTTGTTTCGGGCGCTGATATATTTGTCAGCGGGCATACCCACGATAGTTGGGTAGTAACGCTTGCGGAACAGCGATTAGTAACCGCTAACGGAATATACAAAACAGTTATAATGCCAAGCCATCACGTTAAATGCGGCACATATAAGGATGAGTATAATACAGGATTTGGCGGCTGGCATATTGAGACAGGCAAACCGCCCAAAGTATTGGGTGCTGTGTGGATGCGTTTAAAGTGGGAAGGCGAGTACGAAGCTGGCGGGCTAGCAGTGGAATTTACAAGGGCAGATTAATGCAACCTATACGCGTTAAACTAAATGAAGTAGTGTGGCGTATACGCTTTGTGAAGTCCACCGCAATAAGCAAGCGCGCCGACGGTACGATTGATTGGCCGCCTGGACGCCATCCCACAATAACAATACGGGATTCATTAAAAGGACGTGTGCGCTTAGAAGTAATCCTGCATGAATGTATTCACGGCTCATTACCTTTACTTGATGAGCAAGCCGTAACGGACAGCGCGCGCTGGATTAGCCAGGCGCTATGGAAGGTAGGTTACCGATGCCCTTTAAACCCCCCATCTTAGGCGCCAAGGCTAAGCCAACAAAGCCCACACCACGGGCGCCGGACCTTAGACCAAACAGCGGGGCTAGAGGATATGGCAAAGACTGGCAACGGTTGCGCGCTCAGGTGATTAAAGAAAACCCGCTGTGTATTTTATGTGCTAAGGGTAGTTCAACCCAGCGCCCGCGCATTGAACCAGCGGTAGAGGTAGATCATATTATTCCTGTCACACTCGCGCCTGAATTACGTTTAACTAAAAGTAACCTTCAATGTTTATGTAAGCGTTGCCATAGACGTAAGACAATAATGGAACGCACACCATTACGCCAAAAATAACCCTGTAACAATAGTGGCGATTCTAACGTAATAATGGCATAGGCGTTTTTAAAGTAATAAATATTAAAAGTGGCGATTCTGATCTAATAACGCCACTTATCATATAAAAGTGGCGATTCTGATTCAAAAACGCCACTTTAAAAGCGGACTATGGGGGGGGGTGCCGTTCAGTATAAGAATCCCTGTAACCGTTGTCCCCAAATCCACACACACGCCCCCCAGTTTAAAAAACCGCCCTTTTATTACGTACCTTGATTATTTGCGTAATAATTGGGCTATTATTATTCAGCGTTATACATGGCGGGTTCAACTTGTATATTTATTGTGGCTTTGTATACTTTTATAATGGGCAAGCGCGGACCTCCACGACAGCCAATAAAAACATTATTAGATAAAGGTTCATGGCGTGGAACCGCGCGCGCCCTGACTGAAGTACAAGGTACGAATGGCATTCCAGCGCCAATGGCGTTTATACAAAACAATCCTGAAGCGTTGGAAATATATGACATTCTTATATATGAAATCGGAGCGCTGGGCGTATTAAAAACGCAGGATGGAATGATGCTTAGTATTTGCGCGCAATACCTAGCCAAAGCAAACTACGCAGATAGCAGGGTGCCACTTGGCGGGGACGTGGTAGATACTGTGCAAGGGCCGCGCTTAAATCCGTGGTGCCGGCGCGCTGATGATTGTAGAGCTGAAGCCACAAAGATAATGAACGCTTACGGGCTGACCGCCAACGCCCGCGTAAGTCTAACCACGCAAGCGGTAGCCGCAGTGAGTGGCGCCGCAAAACTAGCCGCACGGTTTACCAATGCCAAGAAAACGTAAAATAGTTTGCCCGTCGAATATCCCAGGCTATGACCCCGCGGCCACCGCGGCGCCTGGGGACTACTACGATAATGAGCGGGCAGAAAATGCGTGTGCGTTTTTCGAGAACCACATAACCCACCACAAAGGTAAATGGGCTGGGAAGCCATTCGTGTTGGAGTCTTGGCAACACGCATTTATATCTAATCTGTTTGGCTGGATGCGTGAAGACGGGACGCGCCGCTACCGTAACGCGTTTGTAGAAATACCACGCAAAAATGGCAAGACCACAATGATGGCGGCCATCGGATTATATTGCTTACTTGCTGACGGCGAGAACGCGCCGGAAGTGGTGATAGCCGCCAGTAGCAGGGACCAAGCGGCGGTGTGCGGTGATACCGCCCGCATGATGGTAAAGAATTCCAAGACGCTGAGCGAATGCGTGGAAGTGATGCGGAATACCATATCGGCTAAAGATAATAACGGGCGCTTAGATATAATCAGTAGCGACGCCAACAATAAGCACGGAAAGAGTCCCTCTTGCATAGTGCTGGATGAGGTACATACATTTGGACCCGCAGGCGAGGAATTATATAACGCTTTGGTAACTGGCGTGGCGGCGCGCGCGCAACCGCTAATATTAAGTATAACCACCGCGGGCCATGACAAAAATTCTCTGTGTTGGAAGTTACACCAATATGCGGATAATGTCCGCAAGGGTATAGTAAAAGACCCAGCATTCTTGCCCGTAATATGGGGAGCCGAAAAGGAAGACGATTGGCATGATGAAAAGGTATGGGCGAAGTGCAACCCATCGCTGGGCGTGTCAGTCAGTTTAGAATTTCTACGCGCCGAGCATTCTAAAAGCCTAGAGCTAACGGGTTATAGTTCGCAGTTTCGCCGGCTGTATTTAAACCAGTGGACCGAAAGCGAAACGCGATGGATTAGTGCCGAAAGCTGGAACGCTTGCGCGGTGCCAGGCTTAGACATTGAATCGCTGGCGGGTCAAAATCTTTATATTGGAATGGACCTTAGCACCACCGTAGATTTAACTTGCATATCCTGTATATTCACAGACGAGGAAGAAAATGTAACGTGTATTCCTTTCAATTTCTGTCCTGAGAATGGTATAAAACGACGCTCGAAATTAGACCGCGTACCGTATGAGGATTGGCGCGAGCGCGGCCACCTAGAGGCCACAAGCGGAGACGTGGTGGATTATGACGCCATCATAAATACTTTGCAACGAATTGCGAAAATAGCGAAGTCTATTATACTGTGTGGGTACGATCCTTGGAATGCAACAATGCTGGCAACCACGTTACAAAGCCAAGGGTTTAAAATGGTGGAAGTACGGCAGGGTTTTAGAACGATGTCGGAACCGTGCAAGGCGTTAGAGGCTTTAGTTTTAAGTGGCCGACTCAAGCACCCGGCAAACGTGGTTTTGGATTGGTGTGTTTTAAATTGCGTAAATGAAATTGATAGTGCCGGTAATTGTAAACCGAGCAAAGCGAAAAGTACTGAACGGATAGACGCGGTTAGCGCGTTGGTAACAGCGCTTGCGTGTATGTGTTCAAAGGATGCGGAAAATAATACACCCTCAATATATGAAAGCAACGACCTAAAATGGCTCTAAAAGATTTGCTATTGCGCGCTTTTAAGACTCCCCCGCGCGCTGACTTTGAAGATAACACGAATATAGGCCAGCCTATTGGGCAAAGCATACAAAGTTATTTAAGCGATTTTAGCACAAGCAATATAACTGTTACGCCTGAGAACGCGATGAGCGCGCCTAGCGTTTACGCTTGCGTTAAACTAATTTCGCAAACCATCGCGCGTATGCCGTGGATGGTTTTAAAAAACGATTATAAAACAGGCACCGCCGAGCCTGATAAAGAGCATAATATTTTTGGGCTACTTAATGTCGAATCTAACGAAGATATGACTGCCCACAGTTGGAGGGAGCTTACGGTTTCTGATTTATGTTTATACGGGAACAGCTACAGTTTTATACAGCGCAACGCCGCAGGGGAAGCGGTTTCGCTTGAGCATCTACGCCCTGATTATATGTTTATGCAACGGGACCAGGCCAACCAGCCCTACTACCAGTATTATTCTGGAGCCGTAAGCGATAAAGCAAGCGTTGAAAATAAACAGCGTATGTTTCGCCCGTTTGATATATTGCATTGCCTGACCGCCACGGGCGGGGATGGCATTTTGGGAATGGCGCCCATCGCCGCAATGCGTAATTTAATTGCACAAGAATTGGCGCTGGAGGAATATGTCGCTAGATTTTTTTCCAACAGTGCAAGGCCAAGCGGTATATTAACGATGCCAGGCACCCTGAGCGCTGAAGCCGCCGGGCGCTTGCGCGAGTCTTGGCAGAAACAGCAAGGCGGGGTATTTAACAGCGGGCGTATTGCGGTATTAGAAAACGGGCTTACCTTTAGCCCAGTATCTACCAACATGGTAGAGAATCAGATGATTGACGTCCGCAAGTATTGCAGGGCGCAAATTGCCAGCGCCTTTGGCGTCCCATCGTTTAAGATTGGCGCCACGGAAAGTATTTCGTACTCGTCACAAGAGCAAGGTGAAGCCGCGTTTATTAGTTCAACGCTGGCAAACTACGCTAGTATTATCGAACAGGAAGTAAACCGCAAACTATTTAAGCGCGGTACTGATTATTATACTCGTATAAATTTTGACGATTTACAGCGGGGGGACAGGTCCTCGCGATTTTCTTCATATTCGATAGGGCTTACGACAGGCCTACTGACTGTCAATGAGGCGCGTGCGTTGGAATCACTCCCAAGTATTGGCGAGAGTGGGGACACAGTACGCGTACCGCTGAATACTGCCACGCCTGGCGCGGTGCCTGATGGTAAAACGCCGGCGGCGGATGGAACTGTTCCGCCGGAGCAAGGAAGCGAAACCGGGACACAGACCACGCCACCGCCGGCTACTTCAGACAGCGCGCCTATTATCGCCGATACGGCGCTTAACGGCGCACAAATTGCGAGCATTCTTGAAATCATCGCAAGCGTATCTACGGGCGTCATGTCTAGCGAAGCTGGCAAGGCTTTGATTCTTGCGGGCTTTCCAGCGCTTGACCCCGCAAAGATTGACACAGTGCTGGCGGGTATTAACCAAACAGCGCCAGCGCCAACCAAAGCGGCGCCAGCGCCCGCGGCGCCAACGGCGCCCGAAGCGCCCGTAGCGGAAGCAAAGGCGCTAGAGCTGTTCCTACCAAGCGCACAAGCCGCTATGGCGCGCGCGTGTGAAGCGGAAGCAAAGTACCTGGCGTCTTGCCGGACGCCCGCAAAGGTCCAACGCTGGCGCTGTGACGTAGCGCGCCTAGGCGCTGAGTGTTCCCCGATATACAAGGGCTTGCTAAGTCTATTGGGCGGCAAGGGTGACGGTGATGGCGCCGCCATTGCCACCGCGTTTGCGGACACCATCGAGCGCGAAGCGCGCGCGCGCAAAGATGACTGGCATACCGTGGGCCACATTGCCACCGCCGAAGCGCTCGCGCGACGGCTGATTTCCGAAATTATCCAAACAAACCGAAAGGTACAAAATGAAAATTGAAACACGCAAGGAAGTACAAGTAAAACTTAACGCAAGTAGCGAGCCACTGCCGGGTGAACCTCTGAAAATCGGAGGTTATGCCGCCAAGTTTAATAACCCATACGATATGGGTGATTGCTACGAAACCCTAGCGGCTGACTGTTTCGACGCCAGCAAGGATAACCCTAGTATAGTTTTGCTTTGGAACCACGATACAAGTAAACCACTAGGACGGGTGAGCGCCGGCAACCTACGGGTATTCACGGATGAGGTGGGGCTAGGCTTTGAATGCGAATTGCTAGACACCCCAAGCGCGCGAGAGGTACACACTTTGGTAGGCGCAGGAGTTTATAACCAGTGCAGTTTTGGATTTATATGCGAGCAGGAAGTAATGATTAGAGAAAAGGGGGCGGCAAAACCCACACGCAAAATCCAACGCGCTAAGCTAATGGAATTAAGCCTGGTGTGTTTTCCGGCAAATCCTAATACCGAGGTTCAGGTTCGGGAACTACCCAAACAAAAGCGACGCGTATACCTACCGCCTGAGTTTTGAAACATACTTGCGTAAATTGTAAGTATAGTTATAATGTCACTAATTGAATATAGCCTAGCCGTGGCGCCTGACGCCGCGGCCTAGAGTGGAGCAATGCGACGCCCTGAGCGTAGCGTAATCCAGCGTACTACTTTTATACTTAATAAATGGGTTTATACCCACAGGAATAATATGAACAAACCACTGCATACAGCATCCGAAGATTACCAAGCAATTTACAGTAAGTACCTTTTGCGCGGACGCAATATGCTTACTGACGCTGAAACGCGCGCCATTTCCGTAGGCACTGGCGGCGCTGTAATCGCTGGCGCTTCGTGGGCTACGTTCATTGATAACGCCATGACTCAGGATACTTTGCTTTCACGCGTCCAGCGCGTTGAAACCACAACCAGCTTTACCCAGCCAGTGCTAACCACAACCAATACTTTGAATACTGGACTGGCTGAAGCAAGTTTAGGAACGGGTGGTAGCCCGCTGTTCACCAAAACTTCGCAAGGCACCGGAACCAGCGTTACGGAATACACGTTCAGCTTAAATAAGGTTGCTTCATGGGTCAAGGTTTCAAACGAATTGCTAAACGATTCTCAAGCCGGGCAAGACATTGAAGCATTCTTGCAACGTGAACTTACTTCCAAAATGATTACTGAAATCAATCGCCAAATGGTCGTAGGCGCCGGTAGCACAGAATGCCAAGGCGTTTACAATTCAGCGCGCAACTACGCGCGCACGGCCGCTACGGGCGTGGCTACCACCAACACGATTAAAGACGTGCTAAGCGCCGCCTGGCTTTCAGGCGCGAGTAGTGATTCACCTATGGATTACGAGAGCTGGCGCAACTGCGTAGCGGTAGTAAATTCCCGCGCGCTGGGTTCATGGGACCCATCAGCGTACCCCATCCTATTTCCAACCATGTCCGGCGCAATGCAAACGGGAACGGTATACGAAGGTTTGCCAGTGGTATACCAACGTCTTACCACTAACGCGTCAATCGCCAGCGGTGAGCCGCTAGTGTGCTTCGCCGATTTCACAAAGTATTTACTGGCCACCAACATTGGCGGGTTTAGCGTGGCGCGATATGACGAAACTTTCGCAGACACAAATCAGACATTATTTGTAGGAAGTGTGCGCGCCGATGGCGCCTTACTAAATGCGGCTGGAGTATTAAACATTACACGTAGTTAACTTTTCATAGATACCTATCGCCGCGGTAGGTATCACGCTTCGCGTTGAAGCAATGATATTACCGCGGTGTTTGAACTTTTATAAGGAATGAAACAAATGGCTAGTGATTATAAAACAGTGTTGACGAAGATGGGCGAGGTCTACCAAGAAATGTCAGCATTGGTAGAGGCTGGAAATGCAATGGACACGGGAATGTCAACCGAGCAAGAGGCTCAGTATAATTCTCTCAAGGCAACCTACGCCACGCTTGGCGCACAAAAGGCGCGTAACGAGGAACTTATGGGCATGGAGAATACCGCTAAGAATACCCCAGGCGCGCCAGTGGTTCGCGAGTCTGCCAAGGTAATCGACGCGCGCGAAGCACAGCTGAACAAGCAATGGGAAGTACGTAGCACCGAAAGTTACGCTCACGCATTCGAGCAATACCTACGCAACGGTGAGCATACAGCGCCGCAATTTATTAGAGCGTTGGGCGAGGCATCGGGCCAAGGTGGTACGGTTATTCCTCCAGTTGAATATGATGCTCAGTTGACCGCCAAGATTCAGACGCTAAATGCGGTCCGAAGTTGCGGAAGCAAGATTATGAATTGCGGCAGTTTCCAGCGTAACGTGGCCGTGGAAGCCACGCAAATGGTAGCTGGTTGGACCGCGGAAGCCACAGCCCCATCGGAATCCTCACCAACATACACAGCCGTAACGCTTACACCTAAGCGCTTGGCGGGTTTGTTGAAGGTTTCCAACGAGTTGATTGAGGATGCCGGCGCCCGTAGTTTCAATATGCAAAGCATTATTGCTGAGCAAGCCGCGCGCATTCTCGCTGAAACTGAGGAAACTGGTTTCCTTGTAGGTACAGGCGCAAGTAATCAACCCGTTGGTATTACAACCGATTCGGCGTTGACCACTAGCGCCAGCACAATTACGGGTCCATCCGTAGCGCAAGTTATTACATGGGTATATTCATTGGCCCGACAATATCGCAAGGATGCCGTGATTCTTATCAATGACAATACTGCTTCATTGATTCGACAGCTTCCAAATATCGCAAGCGGTTTAACTAATCTCTTGTGGGTTAATTCCACGGATCAATCTGAGCCGGACCGCCTGATGGGTATTCCAGTTCACATTACCGCTGGCTTGGATTCAGTTGGCGCCAATAAGATTATTGGCTTGATTGGTTCATTCAAGAATAATTGCGTGATTGGTCAACGCAGTAATTTCGAGATGAAAACTCTTCGTGAGCGATACGCTGACGCAAATCAAACTGGATACCTTTTCCAGAATCGCGTCGATATTGCTCTCACACTGCCAGCGCTTGCGTTTAAAGCTTTGAAGTGTGCGGCCTCTTAATCACTAGTTTACTTCGGTATATTTGATTTCACCCCCCAAGCGCCTAACCGCGCTTGGGGGATTTCATGGAAAACGTCAAACTAATAAAGGCGGGTAGCACTTTGGCTGAAGTTTTTCCACTCGGAACTATACTAAGCGTGAGCGCCGCCGAAGCCATAGAATTGATTTCTACGGGCATTTGCGAGCGCGCCGACAGTAGCGACGACTTGCGAAGCGCCACACAGCTGGCGCCACGCACAGCAACCAGGAAGGGCGTTAAGCGATGAGCCGTAGCAACGCCGCCGCCGCGCTATTGTTTCGCCGCAAGGGCGACGGCTCTACGCTGAATTTGGATTTTACAGGTGGCTCATTAGATTCCCGCGTGGTGCTGACACGATCAGCGAACACGGCGACCTACATCAATTCATCGGGCTATGTCGCTACTGCCGTGGCGAACGAAGCGCGCTTTGATTACGACCCAACGACGCTTGCGGCCAAAGGGCTTTTAATTGAGGGAAGCGCAATTAATCTTTTAAAGTTTTCTGCTTACGCCAATACGAATTGGATTGCATACGGTGGCTACACAAAATCATATACCACGGGGATCACTAGCCCCGCTAATGATTCAACTGCCGCAAAAATAACATTAAGCGCAGTTGGTCACGGTCTGTATACAAACAATTCACAAATGAGTTACACCAATTCGGCTGGCTCTGTCTACACATGGAGCGCATGGATTCGAGCAACGGCAAACACCACAAATTTAAATATAAGATTTGGAGATAGTGCGGCGGCAATTGGATCTAATATTGCAATAACAACTACTTGGACGCGATATACCTATTCATATACTGCGCTATCTAACAGTGGACCTGCATTACAAAGCGCATCAGGCACAGCCACAGGCGAGTTTGA
>Ga0114971_10000933_pt1 | contig 19947 bp, 22 predicted proteins | sample M_140625_MF_Meta_FD_87320 | JGI IMG/M metagenome (GOLD analysis project Ga0114971, IMG submission 87320) | Freshwater microbial communities from Lake Montjoie, Canada to study carbon cycling - M_140625_MF_MetaG | ecosystem: Environmental > Aquatic > Freshwater > Lake | place: Lake Montjoie...
TAGCAAGTAGGCAATAATAAAGAAATTTTACATTGCTTTTTATCAAGTTTAAATAAAAATTAACAGTGATTTTATTTTGCTTGTGATGGCAAAAATAATTTTTTACAAAAATTTGTCAATTTTAAAAAATAAAATATGTTACAAATTGCTGAAATTTCTTCCCAATATTATCTTAGCGATGATACCGCTTCATCAGCTTTCGAGTTGATGAAAGATCATTTTGATTGCGAAAAAGAACACGTAAAAAATAAATTAAATAGCAATTCATATAAAGTATTTTTAGTTATAAATAATCAAGATCAAGAAGTTTGCGCAATTATTTCTTATAACATTATAAATAACTTATCATCATCAAAATATCTTGATATTTATAATTTTCTAATAAAAAATAATGAAGATTCGCAGAATTTTGTAGAGCTAGCTATATCTAAGCTTGAATCAATTGCAAAAAAAAATAATTGTCAAATTATATCGGCTAAATTAGCTACTAAAAATACTATTTTGCAAAAAATTTTTGCTTTGCATAAATTTAATTTAAATCAATTTTCTTTTGAAAAAAATTTATAAATAAATTTTTAAAAATGACAATCAAAACCCAAAAAAAACAATTTATTAAACGCAATAAAATCAATTATTACTTTCATAAATATTGCCTAATTCCGATCAAAATTTTAAGAATTGCAATTATCGATACTATTCGTCATGATGGTATCGAGCATGCTGGATATCTGGCTTTCTTAAGTATTTTATCTTTATTTCCTTCGTTAATTTTTTTAATCTCAATTATCGGCTTAGTTGGAGCTTCGGAAATTGGTGTTGATTTTGTTAATAATATCCTCAATTCAATTCCCAAGGAAATGGCGCAAGCTTTATCGCCAAGAATTAATGAGATAGTCTTGGGTCCTGAAAATAGTTTTTTAACTATCGCAATTATTGGCGTTATCTGGACTGCATCCTCATCAGTTGAAGGATGTAGAACAATTTTAAATCGCGCTTATCGCGTTGCCTTTCCTCCTCCTTATTTATGGCGTAGGCTTTTTAGTATCATGGAATTTTTTGTAATTATTTTTACAATTATCAGCGCGATTATTACCTTCGTGATTGTTCCTCGAGTTCTAAAGGATCTTGAGGCAAAATTTAATTTTGCTTTAAATATTGATTATGATTTCTTTTATTTGCGCTATATTGCTTTTTTATTTCTCCTTGCTACTGCAACGTCAATGCTGTACTATGCCCTTCCCAATGCCAAGCAAAAAATTACCCAAACAGTTCCAGGGTCAATTTTGGCAGTGTTTTTATGGATTGTTTTAGAGCATCTTTTTTCATTTTATCTTGAACAATTTCATCAATTAAATTTTGTTTATGGATCGATTGCTGGAATAATTATTTCATTAATGTTTTTTTATTTAATAAGCTTGATATTTATTTTAGGAGCGGAATTTAATTACCATTTCCATCGCACTTATCAAGTTTTTTTGAAAGTTGAAAAAAAATAATTATTTATGCTTTTACCTTCTTGGCCAAATCCTAATAATTTTCATTATATTGATTTAAATATCGATCGTGTAAAAAATTTACTTTCACGCTTAAATAATCCACATTTTAATCTGCCACCAACCATTCATATTGCTGGAACAAATGGCAAAGGTTCAACATTAGCTTTTTTAAAAAGTATTTTTAATCAAGCTGGATATAAAGTTCATCGCTACACCTCTCCACATCTTGTAAATTTTAATGAAAGAATTGAATTAGCTGATGAAATTATTAGCGATCACATGCTCAATGAAATTTTGCAAGAAGTTGAAATTGCTAGCAAAATATTTCCAGAAATTCCTGTAACTTTTTTTGAAGGAACAACGGTCGCTAGTTTTGTGGCATTTAGCCGAGTCAAAGCTGATATTTTACTTCTTGAAACTGGTCTTGGTGGCGAATTTGATGCTACCAATGTCATTGATGATCCGCTTTGTTCAATCATCACCACCATCGATTTTGATCATCAGCAATATCTTGGAGATAGTTTGAAACAAATCGCTTTAGCCAAAGCCGGAATAATCAAAAAAAATTGTTTAACTATAACTACTAATCAACAACAGGAAGTAATTGCAGTTATTAAGAATAAAGCTTTACAGTTAAATTCTAATTTGGTTATTGGGGCAGATTTTATTGCCGATAAAATTAGCAATTTATCCGAAATAAAATTAGGGCTAGAAGGATCTCATCAGCTAGAGAATGCCGTTTTAGCAATGAGTTGTGTAATGCTACAAAACAAATTTTCGATTAGTTATTTGCAAATATTAGATGGTCTATTAAACGCATCTTGGCGAGGTCGTTTACAAAAAATTAATGATGAAAATTTTTTAAAATTATTGCCAAAAGATTGTCAATTTTATTTAGATGGAAGTCATAATATGCAAGGTGCAAAAACCGTAAAACAATTTCTAAATAAATTTTCAAAACAAAAAATTTCAATAATTTTTTCGATGCTTAATGATAAAAATTATAAGGATTTTCTTCGCGAAATAAGTGAAAATAATAATTATCAAATTGATGAAATAATTTTTATGCCGATTCCCAATCAGCCTAGAGCAATAACTATTGAAGAGTTTCGTGAAATTGCCAATAAATTAAAAATTAACTATAGTATCGCTACAAATTTTTCGCAAGCCTTTGCAAGAATAAATCAACTTTCTTCTCAGTTAACACTTCTCACGGGTTCACTTTATTTGGTTGCGGAATTTTTAAAAAATTATGATGTTAGTTAATTTAAAAAAACAATTTATAAAATATTCTTTTATAATTCATTTGTAAATTTTGAATTAATTTAGCTAATTTAGATATTTTACTTTTTAATAAATATAAGTTTTGTTTTATAATCAATAATATATTTTTTTTGAAATTATTAAACTTTATTATTTAATTTTTTTTTAAAAAATTTATGCATAATTCTAATCAAAATTCGCCCAACTTTAGCAATGTTTTTACTAGAACTAATAGAGAAATTTCAGGATCAACAAATAATTAAAATAGTTTTTTACAACCATTTAGAATTTTTCCACATCAAGTAAATCATAGTCTAGGTAACATTGTTGAATCGCTTTTAACAAATAATCAAATCTACCCTATTCTTCCTGCTCCATCTCAAATTGTATCAAGATATTTACCTCGCAATTTATCAAATAATCCAACTCAATTCTCCCAAATTATCCACGCAAGAAACATTGATCAGAATTTCCAACTAAATCAATATCAACAAAATTTTGATCACAATCATAATCAAATTAACTTATCTCTATCTTTAAGCCAAAATTTTCAACCACCTTCCTTCAGTATTACGCGCAGATTTCCTTTACCTGATAATCAAACCCCACCAATACTTCCACCTCTTGATCCAATCGCATTAAGATCTTCACAATATTTACCTCAAAATTTATTAAATACTCATAATCAATTCACTCAAATGAGCTATGTAACAGCTATTAATCAACATCCTCAGCAAAATCGCTATCGACAAGATGTTGATCGCAATCATCATCAAAATAGCACTTATTTATCCTCACACCAAAATTCTCACACAACTTCTACCGCTAGAAGATCTTACGCTGATGTTATTTCGAATAATAATAACAATCATTCAAGAACAATTTAATTCTATTTTATATAAATATATTTTTAACTGGTAATTTCTAATAATTATTAAATTTTTTTCAGATAATGTTGTGAGTTTTTTTCTAAAATTTATAATAGTCAAATTATCAAGTTGAAACTGAAATTAATTTTTATATAACCTCAACATTAATTGGTGCAAATTTTGATAAGATTTGAAAAAAGATAAAATAAAATATCAATTAGCGAAAGAAATAACCACTAAAATGAGCTACAGCAAAAAGATCGACAGCAGTAATAACTGAGATTATATTCCATTTAAAAATTGGTTCTCGTAAAAAAATTTTACGGATAATTTTTTTTGGCATTTCTTTTTTTCTTTCTAATTCAATTTTCTTTTTTTCTTCATCGGAAAGCTCTGGTTTCTTTGGCTTGCATTTATGTAAAACAAAAATATGCCAAATGAAATATATGCAAGCAAGAATAGAAACAAGAATATCAATAGTTTTGATATGAACTAAGAAAATTATTTTATTTAATACAAAATAAGCAATTAAATAAGCTAAAACACCCCACCAATATATGATTATGTTGAGTTGTTCTTGACCTTTATTTGCCTTATCAAAAGACAATTCTATTGATTTTATAAATGATTTTTCCATAAAAAATAAATTTCAAAAAATTGTATAAGTAAAATTTTAAAACAAAATTTAATTTTTCTGAGTTGTTTATTTTTTATCAGTATTATTAATTAAATATTGCGTTCCTTCCCATGGCATTTCAAAATCAAAATTGCGAAATTCTTGTTGAAGTTTAACTGGCTCATATAGAATTGCTTTTTTTTCATCGTCATAACGTAACTCATTATAGCCAGTTAGAGGAAAATCTTTACGCAATGGATGACCTTCAAAATTGTAATCAGTTAAAATTCTTCGCAAATCACTATGACCAATAAATTCGATCCCATACATATCAAAAATTTCACGCTCATACCAATTCGCACAAGAAAATATTTTTTCAACCGATGGAACTTGCTGTTTATCATCAATTGCTACTTTGATAGTGATTCGATTATTCAACTTATAACTTAAAAGATTGTAAATTACCTCAAATCTCGGCGATCTTATGCCAAGCATATCCGCTCCAAAAACATCCAATAATGTTTTGAAAGATAATTGCAAATCATCACGAAGAAAAGTAAGTAGTTCAATAATTTTTTCTTTAGAAACATAGATGATTAAATTATCCTTGGCTATTGGCTCAATAATATTAACCTCACTAAAATTATCTTTGATATATTTGGCTTGAAGTACTAAGTCCTGAAACATAATTTATATTTTTTTTATAATTTTTGGTAAAGAAAAATTTTTCTGTCTTTTAATTTTTCTTTGCAAAACTAAAACTCCGTAAAGCAAAGCCTCTGCAGTTGGAGGACATCCCGGTACATAAACGTCAACAGGAACAATTCTATCACAGCCTCTTACAACTGAATAAGAGTAGTGATAGTAACCTCCGCCATTAGCACAACTTCCCATGGAAATCACGTAGCGCGGCTCAGCCATTTGATCATAAACTTTACGCAGAGCTGGAGCCATTTTATTGGTTAAGGTTCCTGCCACAATCATAACATCTGATTGACGTGGAGACGGGCGAAAAACCATTCCAAAACGATCAATATCGTAACGACTCGCCGCAGTTTGCATCATTTCAACCGCACAGCAAGCTAGTCCAAATGTCATCGGCCAAAGCGATCCAGTTCTTGCCCAATTGATTAAATCATCCAACTTAGCAGTTACAAAGCCTTGGTTATTAACCTCGTCAAAGGCTTGATTTAAAAGCAAATCTTGATTAAGAGGTGAGAGATTATTCATAAAAATAAAAAAATTAATTTACAATTAGTATTAGTGAGTTTTATTGATTGTTACTATTTCCATTCTAAAGCTCCGCGTTTCCACTCATATATAAATCCAATTGTAAGTAAGGCAAGAAATATCATCATAGAGCTGTAACCAAAAACTCCAATATCCTTTAACGCAACAGCCCATGGGAAAAGAAAGGCGATTTCTAAATCAAAAATTATAAACAAAATTGCCACTAAATAAAACTGTACTGAAAAATTATTTCTAACTTTACCCTGCCCTTCAAATCCACACTCGTAAGGCGAATTTTTTTCAAGATCGGGACGCATTTTGTTAATTATAAATGGAATTAAAATTATCACAATTGACAGGCCAATTGCGATTGCTAAAAAAATTAGAACAGGCAAAAATTGCGTCGAAACGCATTCGCTACTAGCCATTTTACCAACTACTCGAGCAACGTTATTGACGTTATCAGCTGGAGCATTGGAAAGATCGAAACAATTCATTTGATCAAAATTTTATTTGATGATTGAATTTAAGAAATTCAAAAATATCTTATGTAATTAATTTAATCATTTTGATCTTTAAATTAAAAGACAAAACTTTATTTACGATTATTTTTCTTTCAAAAAAATAAATCAATTAAAAAATATAATTTTTTTAAGATTCATGAAAATCTCAACTTATACGGCTCTTATTACGCCTTTTAAAAATAATAAAATTGATGAAAAAGCTTTAGAAAATCTCATTGAAATTCAAATTAAAAATGGGATTGATGGCATTGTTCCATGCGGGACAACTGGCGAATCACCAACTTTAAATCACGAAGAACATAATCGCGTTATTGAGCTCAGTGTTGAGATCGCTAATAAACGCATTAAAGTCATGGCTGGAACTGGGTCAAATTCCACCCAAGAAGCAATCATTATGACCAATCACGCAAAAAAAGTTGGCGCAGATTCTTGTTTGATTGTTTCTCCATATTACAACAAACCAAATCCGCAGGGCGTTTTTTTGCATTTTAGCGAGTTAGATAAATGTCAAATTCCGCTTTACATTTATAATATTCCCGGACGCTCGGTTATTAATATTAGCGATGAGAATTTAGCAAAAATTTCACAATTAAAAAATGTTGTTGGCATTAAAGATGCAACAGGGGATTTAGCTCGCGTTGCATCGCTAAGATTATTGGTTAAAAAAGAATTTGAATTTTTATCTGGCGAGGATGCTACTGCGGTAGGATTTAATGCCATGGGTGGCAATGGTGTAATTTCTGTAACTTCTAATATCGCTTCGAAAATGGTTAGTGATTTACAAAAATTTTGCGCTCAAGGCGATTACAAATCAGCATTAATTTTACAAGATAAACTTAATGATTTACATTGCGCAATGTTTTGTGAAACTAATCCAATTGCAGTAAAATATGCGATGAGTTTAATGAATTTATGTAGCAATGAAATCCGTCTTCCTCTATGTGAACCTTCAGAATCAAACAAGGAAAGAATAAAAAATCAGCTCAAAAAAATAGGTTTAATTTAATTAAACTTAGAAATTTAAAATTATAATTTAAGTAATTACTTATTTCATTTTCATTTAAAAAAGCTAAATTAAGTAAAATATATTTATCAGTCAGGCATAAGTAACATTCATTTAATTGCGCTTGTGCCTTGGTTGAGTAACAAATATTTTTACTTAATTTATACCTCTCAAATGAAACCTTTTTAAGGAGAAAAATTATTGGTTAATCTCAGAGTTTTTTTAAAGCTAATATAGTTATTTTTTTAATTTTTTAGAAATTAAATTTTTTAATTTAAAATTCCTAAAACTTTCAAAACTCCATCCTTTTCAATTTTTTCTTCAAGAGATTTCAAGCTAGCATTGTAAGATTCCTTCTCACTGATTGTTGAACTTCCCGTAACTTCTATGCTATTGCTAGCAAGAATTTTACCTTGTGATAAATTTTCAAAATCGATTTTAGTTTTAGTCATATGAGCTTCATAAATATGATTTGTTTTACTAAAATTTTCAATTTTAATAATCACCTGATTATCGTCATTTTTATTTAATTTACTGGCAATTTTCAACTTCTCTTTATTGAGAGCGCTACGAATAATTTGGACGATTTCTTTTGGCGAACCTAAGTCAAAAAAGAATTCAATTTTATCAGATGATTTTTCTAATTCATTTTGAAATTTTGCAATTAAAGCAAGTTTATCTTTAAGATCAAATACCTCACCCGAACCTCGAATTATCATACTCTTAAGCTCGAGTTCTTTTGCTAATTCGTTAATTTTAATTAATGAATTGCGTCTTTGAATTGGATTTTTTCCTTGCGAATTTTTATCGAGATCATTAATTTTTTTCTCAATAAAGACAACTCTTTCTTTTTGCTCATTAATAAATGGCTGACGCTCAATTTCAACTTCAATATAAAATTTATTTGCGATCTTTTCGCTTTTAGAGGTTTTGAAATTACTAAAACTAATTTTTTCAACACTTTGTTTAACTTTCTGACGTATTTCTTCGTGAGCGTTGTTATTATCTTCTTGGCGTGTCAAGGTAGTTTCAGAAGAAATACTAACTATTAATCGCGAAGCTAAATCTGCTAAAGCATTTTTGGTTGCCTCCTCCAGCGAGTAGCCTTCGGCAACTCCATAGAGACTCTCGGCATTATTTTGGCGAGCTTTAATATAAAAACTTGGCGCATTAGAATCTTGATTTTTATTATTAGCATTCGATGAAGAACAAGCATAGGTAAATATTAAACAAATAGCTAAAATAATTTTTTTCATAAAATTAAATTTTATTAATCAAGTTTTTTGAATTTATTAATCGAGCTCTTTAAAAATATCTTTAGTGTTCGATTCGCTGGAATTAATTCGACCAGAACGTTGTGAGGCATTGCCACTCTTAGTTTCTTCGCTTTGCTTTGAAGATGAGCATGAAGCAATGATTAACAATAGAGAGAAACATGTTAGAATTTTTTTGATCATAAATTAACTAATTTAAATTTAAAATTGGTGAACAAATGTGGTGAATTTGTTTAAGATAATTATCTATTGAGCAGATGGGGCAGAAGCTTTAACTGGTTCATTTCCTCTTTCTTTTTCTAACTCATCAAATAGCTCTTTAGTAGCTACTTGAGATTTGTTGATGTTATCACGACTAAGTTTGGTTTTAGCAAGAGCGGCTTCCATGTTTTTTTGACTATTTTCAAGGAATTTGCTGTAATCTTCCTTAGTTAAAATCATGTGAACATAAAGGGTTCCATCTTCAGCTTTAAAAATGTTAAGTCTTTTAACACCTGAAAGCGGTAAATTTTTTACAACTTCTTTTGAAGCTTGTGCAAAAAATTCTTCAACATCATCATTTTCATTTACTTTTGCAGAACGTAGTGCATTTTTAGTAACCCTTGAAATTTCCGATTGAATTGTAGAAGCAATATTTCCTTTAGCATCTAATTCTGCTTTTGGAAGTTGGAATTTAATTCCACCTTTAGAAGGACTGGCAATACCAACACCACCAACACCATCTTTAACTGATGGATCAAGAACCCAAGCTGGAAGATCACTAAGATCACCCTTTGATGATTTTGCATCGCCAGATTCAGTTTTTTTCGCGCAAGACATTGCTAGTGAAACTGCTAATATCGAGGTTAAAGTAATAAGGTTTTTGAAGTTTTTCATAATTAATAAATTTTAATTAGTTTTAATTTGTTTTATTTTATATCACTATTTTTAACTAAAAAGTTTTTACTAGCAACAATTTATTTTTTCATTTATGAAGTTAAATTTCAACATTTAATTTTTTTCCTTGTGATAAATTAATAAAATGCCCGATGCAATACAAATTAAACTAACCATCCATGTGGATGCAAAAACTGAAATTAATCCTGATGATCCAATTGAATTGAGAATTGATCCAGATATGTAAAACGCAACTCCAACTACTATGCCAATAAATATCATTGCAAATGATTTTTGATTGCGTATATGATTTATTCCAAAATAACAGGCAATTAAAGTCATCGCCACAAACATTAAACAAAGATTGTAAAGATAATGTAATCTGACGCGATATTTTTGTGAATTTAAACCCGAATTTTCCATATCAGCAATTATTTTTGGAATTTCAAATATATTAAAATTGTTGATATTTTGATTATTGTCAAAAATTTTTTTTAAAATAAAATCTCCACTGAGGTTGGTTTTAATAACTATTTTAGCAAATTGTTGATTGAGATTTTTATTACTTTCTTTGCTTAAAAGATTAAAATTCTTTTGATATTCTTCACTATTTAAGACCTTAGATTCCTGATTAATTATGTTATTTTTTAAAATTAAATTTTCTTTGAGCAAGATCATTTCTTCGCTATCGATTCTTTTATAAAATAATCCCTCTTTATTAAAAAACCAAAGATTAACATTGTAAAATTTGAGATTATCTTGATCAAATCCTTCTGCTCCAATAATAATTTCTTCGCCTTCAATTTCTAGATTCTCTTGGCGAAGCCAAATAGGATTTTGGGAATTAATTTTTATTTTCTTACCATCTTGGTTAATTTTGTGTTCACCAAAATTATTACTCTCTAATTCTTCAAATAATTTTGAACTTTTGATGCTAAGTGGTTGAAAAACTACAATCCAAAAAATCCCAATAAACAAAGCGCTGATTGATATTGGTGTAGCAATATGCCAAAGCGATAATCCACAATTACGAATTATGGTAATTTCACTGCGCATCGATAAATTAAAGTAACAAATAATTGCCGAAATTAAAATTAATGACGAAGAAATTTCGTTAATTAATTGCGGAACACCGCAAATCGAGATAACTAATTTTGTCAATAAATCTACTTGATTTGTGCGATTTAAAATATCTATAAAGTTAATAAAGAAAATTAATAAAGAAAATGCGCAGGTGAGTTGCAAAAAGCGTATAGTAAAATTTTTGGCAAGATATATGTTTATTGATTTAATGAGCATTTTTTATACGATAATTTTTTCGCAATATTTCCAATGCGATATAAACGAAAATAATAAAATTTAAATAAGGCAATATTGCCAAATTACTTGAATATTTAATAAAACTATAACTTAATATGTTTAACATAAAATAAGTTGATGCTGTTAATATTGAATAAATTATATAATTTGCATTGCCATTTCTTTTAAACTCACCTTTTAAAATTAATGAAAGAGCTATAAGAGCGAGAACTAATGATAATAATGGATCAATTAATCTTTCATGAATTTCACTTTTAATTTTTTTATATTCAGTTTCAGTTAAATTATCGGGTGGATTAAGGAGTTCGTGAAAGTAATATTCATTAGGTTTTAACTTATTATTATGATTGACTTTTGTGGATTCGCTAAGATTAAAAAGATAATTATCAAATTTCATAATTTCACTATTTCTATCCTTATAATTAAATTTTTGAACAGTTCCTAGTTCCATTTCTAAAAAAGCAGATTTGTTGCGAATAACAATTTTTCCTCTAGAAGCAGTTATTGTTAAACCATATTCACTAGACCTTCTATCATGAAGAAAAATTTCGAAAAGATTATTTTTTTCATCACGTTTTTTACTATAAATTGTTAAATCTTTAAAACTTTCAAAAGTCTGAGATTTAAATGCGATATTGGTATAATTTTCATTTATCGCCATACGCGATTCTTTCAATATTCTGTTGGCATAAGGCATCAAAAAAAAAGCAATAAAATAACAAATTAAACTACAAATAATTGCCAAGAAAATTATTGGTTGGCAGATTTGCAATTTTGTTAATCCAGAATTTTTTAAAATCGTAATTTCATTATTATTTTTTAAACGATTGAAATTAATTAAAGTTCCAACGAAAAGTGAAATTGGAATAATAATCATTAATAACCATGGCAAAATCAACACGAATAAGTTTATAAATTTACTTACTTCAATACCATTTTCAGTAATGTAACTGACGAATTTATTTACTCTACTAAACCAAATTAAAAAAATTAAAATTGCGCAGATACCTGAGGTATAGAGTAAATTGCTTTTAAAGAGATAGCGCTTAAAAATCATGAAATTAAAATTAATAAATTTTTGCTTATATATTTTTTTACTTTAAAATATTTTTAATTAACTTAAACAACTTTTTTCTTAATTCAATTTTAAAAATTTTAAAATGTCAAAAATTACGATTACAGTTAATGGGATTGAAACCTTTATAGACAATGATCTAAGCCTTAATGATTTAATTTTGCAATATCAATTAGATATTAAAAAAATTGCCATTGAAGTAGATTTAAACATCATTCACCCTAATGATTTTTCAAAAACAATATTGAAAAATGGTTCAAATATTGAAATTGTTCATTTCATTGGTGGAGGTTGATTAGTTAAAATTTCAATCTTAACAGAATATTAAATTTTAAAAAATTATTCACGAAAATTAATAAATTGCAGAGGAATTTTAAAATCATTTTTTTTGATAAATGCTATTGCATCCTGTAAATCATCTCTTTTTTTACCATCAACACGAAGTTCATCGCCCTTGATTGAAGCTTGTACTTTAATTTTTTCTTCTTTAATTTTTTTGATAATATCCTTAGCTATCTCTTGCTCAATACCGTTGCGCAACTTAACTTCTTGACGCATTGTTTGTCCTCCAGCACCCTGCTCTTTTTGGAAATCTAAAGCACGTGCGTCAACTCCTCGCTTAGTTACATAAGTTTTTAAGGATTCTTGAATCGCTGTAAGTTTATATTCACTATCGGCAGTAATATTGATGACATTATCCTTGGTTTTTAGCTCAATAGTAAAAACCGCTCCTTTGAAATCATAGCGATTGGTAAGCTCTCTTAAAGTTGAGTTTACGGCATTATCAATTTCTTGAATATTAATTTTAGAAACTATATCAAAACTAGGCATAATTATTTATTATTATTTAAATTATTATAATTAACTTAAAAATATTTTTTAAGTTAATGATTGTTGTAGATCATTAATTAAATCATCAACATGCTCTATTCCAACTGACAATCTGCATAATGTTGGCGTAATTCCAATCAATAATTTATCATCAGCACTAAGATTAGAATGCGTTGTGCTACTTGGGTGAGTTAGTAATGTTTTACTATCACCGAGATTATTAGAAATATCAATTAATTGCAATTTATTCATAAAATTAAAACAATCTTTTTTGTCACCTTTTATTTCAAAAGCAATAAGCGCTCCACCATTTTTCATTTGCTTCTTAGCGATTTGATATTGCGGATGAGATGGCAAGAAAGGATAAAAAACTTTGCTAATATTTTTTTGCGTTTCAAGAAATTGGGCAATTTTCAAGGCATTACTGCAATGTTTTTCGATACGCAGATTAAATGATTCGAGTGATTTAAGAATTATCCACGCATTAAAAGGACTCAATGCTGGGCCGGTATGGCGATGAAATGGCAATAAAATATCTTTGATAAATTCTTGATTACCTAAAACAGCTCCACCAAGGGTTCTCCCATGTCCATCGAGATGTTTGGTAGTTGAATAAACAACAATATCGGCTTTGAAATCGAATGGACTTTGTGAAAAAGGTGAAGCAAAAATATTATCAACTATTAAGCGAACATTATGCTTTTTTGTTAAATTAGCAATAAATTCAATATCGATAATTTCCGTGGTAGGATTGGCTGGAGTTTCAATAAAAACAACTTTGGTATTAGCTTTAAATGCCTTCTTAATTTCTTGATGATTGGTTGCATCAACCAACGAAACTTCAACGCCAAAATTGGGGAGTATTTTTGTTGCGATGTGATGACAAGATCCAAATAAAACGCGTGATGCGATAAAATGATCTCCCGCCTTGATTTGACACATTATCGATGCAAAAACCGCAGACATTCCCGATGCCATTACGCAACATGCTTCAGCATTTTCAAGCAAAGCGAGACGATCCTCAAGCATTTTTAAAGTTGGATTTACGTAACGAGAATAAACAAATCCGGGATCGCTTCCATCAAAACGGCTTTCGGCTATTTCGGCAGAATTATAACAAAAACCTGAATTCATAAAAATTGCTTCGGAGGTTTCACCGAAATTACTGCTTAAAGTTTCACCTCTAACCTTTTTTGTTTGTTGCTGCAAGTTGTTAAGATCTAATTTTTTATTTTTATAATTCATTAATTTTTATTTAGTTTTAGTTAAAAATAATTTTGCACTTTTAACAATTAAAAATTATTTAATATATAAGTTCAAGCTCTTTATCTTGAAGAGAATCATCGATAGAGTCATTATCAGTTTTAAATTTCTTATCAGAGATTCCAAGCTTGGCAAGCATTTCGTCAGTTTCTTTGCGCAAAAATTCAACTTTAACTTTTGTTGTTCCTTTATTTTTAAAACCCAATATTTCAGAAGTTTTTTTTGAAACATCAATAATTCTATTTTTAGCAAATGGTCCGCGATCATTAACGCGAACGGTCAAAGATTTATTGTTATGTAAATTGGTAATTTTTATTAATGATGGAAGTGGTAAAGTTGGATGCGCAGCTGTTATATCGTCAATATTATATATTTCGCCATTAGCAGTTTTTTTACCATGAAATTCACTGCCATACCAAGATGCAGTTCCCTCCTCCTCAAATGATTCGTAATTTTGCGGAGTATAAGAAACTCCGAAAATTTTATACGGATTGCCGATTTTAAAATGACCTTCATATCTTTGCTGATAATTCAATGCCGAATTATTTTCTAATACTTCATCGAGATCGATATCGTCATCTTTGGGAATTGAATCGTAATAAGTATCCTCAAAAAATTCTTGATTATTTTTACTAGAATTAGATTTTTTTTGCGAATTATTTTTATCCTCCTGATAATCGTGACTAATTTTACTATCTGCGCGAGGAGTTCCTGTTTCCATTGATTCGGATGGTCTAACGCGATAAGCGATTTCATACAAAACCTCTTTTGCATTAACATTTTTAACAAGCACAAAAAAGCCAATTATTGACACAAGTTTTGTGAATTTTTTAATTTTAATTTCTTTCATCAAAAAAATTTAATTAACAAGAATAAGTTTTTATATTAAAAGATAAATAATTAATTACAAGTTAATTATAATTAGCGAGTTTTGCAAAACTGACTAATTAATCTCCCAGTGTAACTCAGATTATTTACTTTATTAAAAGCAAATTCTTCTTGTCCTGTATGACAGAATTCATTTTTTCTTATTAAGAAAATACCATAATCGGCAAAAAAATTAGCAATAATTTCTTTACCAAAAACGCTTATAAGACGATGTTTTGAAGTTAAAAATACCTTTTTATCAATCGTTAAATTCATTTTTTTACAAAGATTTTCAAAATCACGAATCGAACAAAAATGAATATTTGGAGTTTCAAACCATTGAAAAGGAATGGTTTTATTAACAGGCATAGTTCCTTTGAAGAGTAAATGAAAACGATTTTTGTAATTAGCAAAATTTGGCAAAGAAATAATTGCATATTTAGCAATCCTCAACATCTCTTCTAAAATATTCTGAGGATTGTTCATAGCCTGAATCGTTTGTCCAAGTATTGCATAATCAAAACTAGAATCGGGATAAAAATTAAGTTCACAATTAGCATCACCATGAATTACTGACAAACCTCTAACCAAGCATTTGGCAACCATTTCTTGTGAAATTTCTATACCTCGACAATCAATATTTTTATAGGTTTTTAAGTGATATAATAAATCTCCTGAACCGCAACCAATATCAAGAACTTTACTTTTACTTTTAATAATATTGGCAATAATTTCATGATCATATCTGATCTTATGAGTTACGATATTTTCACCAATTGCATTCATAATTTTAATTTTGATTTATAAATCCATGAATAGTATTTTTTAACATTTCATTTTCAATTAAAAAAGAATCATGTCCATTGTTACTTGAGATAACTACTGAACTAGTGTTAATAGAACAAGTAGATAAAGCTTTGGTAATTTTTTTACTTTCTTGCGTTGGAAATAACCAATCATCTAAACAAGAAATTAAGCAAAATTTTCCTTCCTTATTTTTGGAAAACTCTACAAAAGCATTGCTTAAATTTCCTAAATAATCACTTTCCAAATCGAAATAATCAACAGCTTTGGTAATAAACAAATAAGAGTTGGGATCGAATCTTTCTACGAATCTACTACCTTGATGATGTAAATAATTTTCTACTTGAAATTCGCAATCAAAGTTAAATGAAAAAGAATTTTTGTTATTAAGATCACGACCGAATTTTCTTTGCAAAGCTGATTCGCAAAGGTAAGTAATATGCGCTGTCATTCGTGCTAGAGATAGGCCTCGAACTGGAAATTTTTTCTGATCAATGTAATCTCCTTCACACCAATTGCTATCTGCCATGATTGCTTGACGACCAACTTCATGAAATGCGATATTTTGTGGAGAATGGCGATATGAAGTAGCGATAGGAATCAGAAGTTTGACTTTATTTGGATAAAGTGTTGACCAAGCCAAAACTTGCATTCCCCCCGTTGATCCACCAATTACTGCATGGAGTTTATTTATACCAAAATGCTCAATTAATAAATTTTGGGCATGAACCATATCTTGAATTGTAATTACTGGAAAATTAATTCCATAAGGCTTAGATGTTTTTTCATCAATTGTTTTAGGGCCAAATGATCCCATACATCCACCCAAAATATTGCTACAAATTACAAAATATTTTTTTGTATCAATGGTTTTATTTTCGCCGATCATGAAATCCCACCAGCCATTTTTTTGAGTGATTGGATGAGTTGAGGCAACATATTGATCACCCGTAAGAGCATGACAAATTAGAATAGCATTGGAACGATCCTCATTAAGGGTTCCGTATGCTTGATATGCGATTGGAAAATTACTAATTTCAACTCCACACGATAATTTTAGAGGATGTTTTTTTCCTAAAAAAACAATCTCACCAATCTCGTATTCTTTAAAATTAGGACCAAAACATGACTTGACTTTCATGCAAAATGTTAAATTTTATTTTCTTAATAAAGTATTAATTAAAAAAATTTTAAAATTAAAATGACTGAAAATCAACATAATAAAAATTTACAGGAATTGCGTAGCGAAATTGATGAAATTGATATGCAAATTATTAAACTCATCAAGCGCAGGATGTCAATAATACCAAAGGTTGGTGAGATAAAAAGAAATAATGGCGAAAAATTTTTTATTAAATCAAGTCGTGAAATTGACATGATAAAAAATCTCGTAAAACAAGTAGATGGGAATTTTTTAAAATTAACAATTGCCAATATTTGGCGCAAACTCATTACCTTAGCCAATATGGAAGAACAGGCTTTAAAAATTGGCATTCACAATCCTGATGGGATAAATGATTATGAATATTTGGTTCGCGAATATTTTTCGCAACAAGTTTTAATAACAAATTTTGACAGCGCAACCAATCTGATTGCTGAAATGCAAAAATCAGCGATCAATATTGGAGTTTTTTTATTACCAAATCCTGAAGAAAATTTTGACAAAAAAGACACAATGCAAAAAAATTGGTGGATAAATATGGCAAATAATCGTGTAGGATTAAAAATATACGCCAAAATTCCATTTGTGGAATTAGCATCACAAAAAAATAAAAAAAATTTGCAGTTAGTTTTAACGGCAATTAAAGACGCTGAACCGTCTGAATCTGACTTTACTCTTCTAAGTATAGAAGTAACAAGTGAAGTTAGTAAGACGGAGATTTTTTCATTATTTAAAGACCATAATAATTATTTTAAAATATTATCTAATGTTAAGAATTCTCAATTTATAGGTATTTCATTATATCTTATTGAAATTCAAGGATTTTACCTAGAGAATGATTTTTTGATAAAAAATTTATTACAAAATAAAATTAAACCTTTTATAAAAGTGCTAGGTCATTACCCAGCACCAATAATACTTGATTAATTTTAAATTATTTTTTGAAGTGATAAAAAAGAGATTTAAAAATATAAAAAAAACCAAATCTTTCAGTAAAAAAAATTACTATCGTAAAGGATTCAGTTTAGTTGAACTTTCGATAGTAATTTTAATTATTGCAATTTTAGTCGTTGGAGTTACCCAAAGTTCACGCTTAATTAGCATTACAAGATTATCAACCGCAAAACAATTAACGCAAAGCTCGCCAGTTTCATCGATTCGCGGTCTCATAGGATGGTACGAAGCTACTTCTGAAAAAAGTTTTTCGATTGAAGAGCCTGATGATAATTTTAGAGTTCAAATGTGGAAAGATATTAATCCGCAAGAAGTTTTAAAAAATAATCTCGTTTCACCTGACCTAGATTCCTCACCAATATTTCGCTCTAACTGCATAAACTCCCTACCCTGCCTTGAATTTAATGGTACAAAATTTTTAAATAATACTGTAAATTTTGGTTCTGCAAATCAGCTATCAATTTTTGCAATATTTCGCTTAAATAACGTAGGAGCAGGAATTCAAAGCATTATCTCTTCAAAGGGTTTGCGCGTTGCCGAAAATCTTGCTTTTACTTATGGAATAGATCAATCGCCAGTTGAAAAAATTTACTATGCCTCGCCAAAAGCTGAGTCAATTAACTCTTTTAGCGCTGGAAAATTAGGAGCTAAAGTAGATTATTTAACATATTTTATCGATGATGGTTTTTCTGTAAATCAATATGTAAGCGATAGTTTTAGCACCTCTACAACAAGCGTTACTGGCGCAAAAAATATTTCACTTTTCACCGTCGGAGCATGGGATGACGGAACTTATACCCAAGAATTAATCAATGGCTATATCGCGGAATTAATAATTTTCAATCGCGCATTAAAAATAGAAGAACGCAAAGAAGTTGAAAAATATCTTACCAAAAAATGGAAAATAAAAATGTTCGATCCAGCGATGTGTGGACAAAATTGTCAATATGCTAATTTTTGTCCATTGTCTATTATTGGATCTTCCACAAATTTTGTTGCACCGGGATCGGGAACCGCTTCTTGCGATCAAGCTGGTTATACTGGATCAATAAGCTATAATTGCCAAAATGGCAATAGCCAAGCTAGCCAAAATTGCTCTTGTGCAACTGGCTATTCACAGGATGGAAATTATTGCAAAAGAGGTTGCAAAGTTTCTGGAGTAAGCGGAGGAACCGATATTTCATCGGTGATTGCTGGAAGTGGCTCATTAAATTGCACTGGTCAAGGATTTGTTGGAACCGCAACTTACACTTGCGGAAATGATGGAGCTTTCATTTTAATGACTAATTGCATTTCAACAGCTCCTTAATAAATAATTAGCATTAAATAATGTTAAAAATTAATTGATTTATAATTTTTAATTTTTTTAAACATTTTCTAATCAAATTAATTAACAATAAATATTATCTCATGATAAACCATAAAATTTAATAAATTGCCAAGTACCTTTATTTTGTAAGGTAAAAACCTTGTTGACAATTTATTTTTGTACAACTAAAATTTTATTACAGCGGATTTTCTCTTTTAAAAACGTCAAGTTTTTAAAACTATTTTAGGGCAAATATTTTTTTTAATTGGTTTATTAAGCTTTTCAACATCGCTGATTTTGCGGATAAACTGATTGTTTTACTAGGTTAAAATAAATCCTAAAAATATATAATTGAGAAGTTCGCAAACTTAAAATATCAAATTAGTATGACTAAAAGAATTCAAGCTAAGAAAAAAATCAGTCGTAAACTCGGTGGAAGTTTATGGGGTAAAGCTAAAGATCCATATCTTAAACGCAATTATCGCCCAGGTCAACATGGCTCTGCGCCAAAAGGTCGCTCTAGTGATTACGGCATCCAACTTCGCGCAAAACAAAGAATGAAATTTGTTTACGGAAATATTTCTGAAAAACAATTTTACAATACTTTTAAATTAGCATCTAAACTTAAAGGCGATGTTAGTGAAAATTTTATTTTATTATTAGAATCTAGACTTGACTCAATAGTTTATCGCGCAAATTTTGTGGCAACAGTATTTGCTGCTAGACAATTCGTTAGCCATAAGCATGTTACTGTTAATGGTAAAATAGTCAATATTCCATCATATCGCTTAAAAATTGGTGATGTTGTGCAAATTCGTGATAAATCGCGAACCCTTGCTATTGTAATCGATTCATTAGAAAAAATGGAGCGCGATATTCCATCATACATGCAACTTGATAAAGCTAATTACTCAATTAAACTTTCTGAAAAACCAACCTTTGCTGAAGTTCCCTACGCCATTGAAATGGAACCTCATCTAATTACAGAATTCTATTCAAGATAATTTTATTAAAATATCAATATTATTAACTATTAACTAATAAAACTTTAGTTAATAGTTAAGATAATATCACTGTTATTAACTATTTTTGTTTATCTAATACCATTTTAACTTGAAAATTAGCCAATATAACAAAATTTTTTTGAGGAAAAAATTGTTAAAAATGAAGGCTGTATATCCATACAACCTGAGGCTTTTGACAATTTTTAA
>Ga0114971_10000939_pt1 | contig 19888 bp, 17 predicted proteins | sample M_140625_MF_Meta_FD_87320 | JGI IMG/M metagenome (GOLD analysis project Ga0114971, IMG submission 87320) | Freshwater microbial communities from Lake Montjoie, Canada to study carbon cycling - M_140625_MF_MetaG | ecosystem: Environmental > Aquatic > Freshwater > Lake | place: Lake Montjoie...
CTCGACCACATTCTCCGTGAACGCGAGAAAGCCTGAGCGGGAGACTTCACCCAGCGCGAAAAGTCGTCCGGGAAGAACCACTGGAATGCGTTGGATAGGCCGTTGCGGGTTGGCGAAATCCAAAACACCTAGGCGGTGCGAGTAAACCTGCGGCACCTCGATTCCAGCGGGCCATTTCGCGTTTCTCCACGGAGCGGGGCTTTGGCCGTAACCAAAAACCAGCAGTCCATCACCTGCGGCACAGGTAGAAACGAGCGTGTTTAAGGTGGTTGCCAGAGGATACGGCCGCAACGCAATGGGCGAGGAGGGGTTGCTTACATCAATGGGCCGCACCATGGCGGGTGTCGACTTGATGTTATAGGCCGACGTCGGCATAAAGGGCATCGCTAGCGAAGCAGTCGGCAAGGCTGCCGCTTTGGGTGAAACGCTCGAACTCATCACGCCCACAGAGGAAGCAATTGGGGGCGCAATTGCGTCATTGAAGACCACTCTGGGATACCTCCAGTAGGCTGCTGGGTTGTTTTGAGTAATAACAACTGGCAGGGAATCAGTCACCCAAAGGAGGCTGCTGATGGTGCAATTTGTGGCAGTACTGCCAGTGGTTATGGACACGCGCCCCAGAAGAGGCAGGGCGGGAAGTGCTGAAGCATCGTAGATGTCCAATCCCAGTTCTGCATTGGTCGACGAGTTGGACCACCCATCCATGAAGCGCACAAAAGGCATACAAGACAGGTTCGGATTCCAGTTCTTGCGCAGCACATAAAGTCTGGAGGAACGCAGCACTGCATCCTGAACGATGCCGTCGCCGAGTTCGATGTCGTTGACGATGGTATTTTCAGAAGCGCCTTTGGAAATACGCACCGCAGCCTTGTCTCCTGACCACAAAGCGCTGGATCCGTCGCTAATTTGAAGTAGGTAGTCGCCCGTGGGGATGACTTGATTCACGGGCCAGGCGATCATCACATCCGCCAAAACAGCTGGATTGTCCCTGTCGTCGATGTTTGCAGTAATTAGTTCCTTCTGTGAGATCGAGGTGAGAATCCCGTTGATCAATGTGGCCCGGCGCGGGGTGAACTCGTGATCCAAGCGCCCGCGTAAAGTCAGGCTGCCACCGTTTTGAAGGTCGATGTCCACTAGCCGGACGAAGGAGGTTTTTTCCGAAGTGGAAGCAGTGGCGCTGGAATTTGCAGCCGTAGTTGAAGCAAAAACGACGGGACTTCTGAAAAAGGCCGAGAAGGGGATGAGTGCAAGACCATCTTCCGGGAGAATTTTGAGCGCCTTGTCATCGTAGGTAGCTTCGCTATAACCCCAGCCGGATTCCTCGATAAAAACCCTGCTTTTGAGCGCCGGTTTGCTTACGTCTGAGACGTCAAAAAGAGATACCGCCACCTTGCCCGAATCGTAACCAATCGTGAAAAGGAACTGTCCAGAATCTCCCATTGGCTCGATGTACGTAGAAAATCCTGGCACCTCGACGCTTCCCGTCACGCTGGGTGCGGCGGGATCCGAAAGGTCGATGATCCACAACGGATCAATCTGCTCGGCGGTGACTACGTAAAGTTTCTCCCCGACAAACCGAGTGGCGCGCAGCTGCTCCCCGCGCTTGATTTCCAAAGTCGCTAATGTGTCACCTGCCACGCTGAAGTTCTCCAGCACACTCACTGGGGTCCAAAAGTTGGATGTATCAATCTTAGCGGAAACAACTGTCAGTGTGTTCTGGTGGAACGATACCTTGAACTTGTCGTAAACGCTCCCTGCGGTCTTGATGGAGTTGGGCGTCAGTACAGTGGCCCCAGTCTCATCCAGTTTAAACAAAGTAACCCGCGAATGATTCCAGTCCCGCCAGTCGCTGGTGGTGACAGTCATCCAATCTTCACCTGCGGAGATGAGAGCGCCCGAAGCCTGACCCGAGACCTGATGGGCGGCCGCAACCGTCTGGCTGCCATCCGTGGCGACGAGCACTTCGGATAGCGTCGTCCCTGCTGTTTGGGCCCCCCAATCGCTGGTTGCCACATACAATCGATTCCCCAGCAAACGGCTGTCTGCAAGCCAGCCATTCAAAACGGTGCGAGAAACTTCCGTCGCAGTCTTTCCGGCCACTCGCACCACCACGACATTGGTTTGCGCCAGATAGGAGCTGAAATCCCGCGTGAGCAGCACCACCAAACGTTCACCCGCCACCTCCTCAGGCAAGAGATACAAATCCTGACCAACGGACGGTTGGCGCAGATAGGCGCTCAGTTTTGGGTTGCTGGGATCCGAGACGTCCAGAACTTGTAGCCCGCGCAATTGATTAAAGAAATATACAGAGTTTCCCTCGGTTTTCCAAATATCCGGCTCTTCCGCCTGCGTGCTAGTCGTCGACGAAGTCGTAGTTGTCGTAGTTGCCGTTGTGTTTGTAGCGGTTACTGTCGGAGTTGCGGTGGTAGTTACGTTCGCCACTTTGAGCGAATCCACCACGCCGGCGGTTGTTCTCACCACTGTTGGTACAGGCACGCCGCTATTTTGACCGTTGGCATATCCAGAGGTCGTTGTGGCCACGTAGCCCAGTGCCGGAGCCTTATCAAAGACGCGAGGTCCTTGGTAGAAGGCGTCGGAAAACTTGGACTTCTTCGCAAACGCTTTAGCCTTGTCGGAGTTGATTGTCCCAGTGGCTCGCCATTCGACCGGGCCCGCGACTCTTGGGGCATTGAGAGTCAGTAAGGAAGGTTTTCCATTGAGGACGGACGTGTTCCAGCGAACCCACTTTTGCGCTCCTTTGAGTCGCACTTCAATTAGGCATGCGGTGCAGCCTGAGGGGATATTGACGCTGATGGTTTTGGCGGAAACTTTCACTGGGAGCTGAACGGCCAACGTCCCTCCATTCACGACGACTGGTTGCAATGTCGCACCGGTAATTGTAGGCAAGCCGGTCGTCAATGGGACGGGGACGGGGTCTATAATTACGACGGGTTGCAATGTCGCACCGGTGATTGTGGGCAAGCCGGTCGATCCGAGAACAAGAGTTCCTGAAGTCACGCTTATCGTCCCGTAGTTGAGGGGGCTAGAGCCAGTGAATGTCAGGACTCCGGAGCCGTTGGTGGTAACCAACGTTCCAGCACCGATCAGCGACCCAGAATTCAGAATGACAGTGCCACTATTGGAGGTGTTCGAGCCATTTAAAGTCAGGATACCTGAGCCATTGTTGGTAACCAACGTTCCACCAATAATTAACGTCCCCGAGTTCAGAACCGTTGTTCCTCCAACAAAGCTGTTTGAACCACTCAACGTCAGGGCCCCTGAGCCATTGTTGGTAACCAATGTTCCACCAATAATTAGCGTTCCTGAAGTCAGAACGGTTGTTCCTCCAACAAAGCTGTTCGAGCCACTCAACGTCAGGACTCCCGCGTCATTAGTTTTAACCAGTGTTCCAGCGCTGGTTAGCGAACCTGGAGTCAAAACCGTAGTGCCAGCATTGAAGGTATTCGAACCATTTATAGTCAGGACGCCCGCGCCGTTAATGCTTAAATTTCCCCCACTCAGGGTGATTGACGATGTGATAGTTGGTGCTGTTAAGGAATTTCCTCCAGAAATCAAAATCGTGCTCGTGGCCAGCGCACCAACCGGTGCAAGTCCCAGGCAGAATACAAAAAGGAATAAAGAGAATTGGGCCAGCCTCGCAAAAATCGATCCTTCATCGATGATAGAGCTCGTTTTCATAGGATTGAGTGTTGCGGTTAAATTTAATTTGAAAAGCCCAATGTGAATGGGAGGGAGGAATTTACTTTATTCCTCCGACTCAATTTCTCAGCCTAGGCACTGGGGCGTTAAACGGCCGCTTTCACAAGTTGGACGTAGGGTTAGACTGTTTCCGTATCCCATTTTCCCCGTAGAAGACGTCCCTCGCGACCTCGGTTTTTGAGACTATTCCACGCGATAGAGTGCCGTTTTAGAGCGGAGGATCAGGGCATTTCCCACCACCGCAGGAGATGCCATGAAGCCATCGCCTAGCGTGTTTTTGGCTTCAACATGAAACTCGGGCTGTGCCTTGACCACCGTAGTGGTTCCCGAGGCGTCCCAGAAATACACCAACCCGTTGGCCGCGAGCGGCGAGGCTGCAAAATCGCTCCCGAGGCGTTCCCTCCAGCGGATTTCTCCGGTCGCGAGATCCAGACAGGACGCAATGCCGTTGGACGTCACTAGGAACACGAGGTTATTGACGATGACTGGAGTGGTTTGATCCGGCGCAGCGGTTTTCTGTTTCCAAATGACATGCGTCTCGGAAATGTCGCCGGCGGCGGGTTCGAGTCTCACGCCCCAGACCTCGGGTTTCATAAAGCCGGTGCAAATCACGAGCGTCTTTCCGTCCGTGGCAGGAAGCGGGACATTCGAGAAGCCGCTGCCGTAGTTGAGGTGCCAGCGTTCTGTTCCCGTGGCAGGATCGAGCGCATAAAGCCGCGTCGATGCCGTCGTGAGGCTGAGTGTCTCAGTGCCCAATTTTACGAGAAAGGGCGTTCCGTAGGCTTTGCGACGGTCCGGAGCCAGAGTGTCCAACATCGGCTTCGCGGAGCGCTCCGATTTCCAAACAATGCTCCCGTCCGCTTTACTGAGGGCGACTTCCATTTGGACGTCCTGCCCGTCGCAGGGGATGAGCAATAAGTCCCCATATTCCGAAAGGGATCCGCCGGCACCGTTTTGATGGTCCACTTTCAGGCTCTGCTGGCGCCAAAGAATTTCCCCTGTTTTGGCATCGAGCGCCGCGGTTCCATTGGTGCCAAAGTGTACGAAAAAGCGGCCTCCGCTAAGCAGTCCTGTTGGGGAGGCGTGGGAATTACGACGGTGTTTCGGGATCGCAGATTCTGTGTGAAAAACCTCGATGTTGTGGAGCAGTTTGCCGGATTCAATATCAACGGCTACGGCCCTGAGCGACAAGCCGTCCTCGGTGGCTGTAGTCATCCACACCCGCCCCTCTGCGATCAGGGGCGAGGACCAACCTTCACCCGGGATCTCGGCTTTCCAGCGGACTTTCGATTCCTCCCAGTTTACGGGAAGTTTCGGGGCATCCTCAACGCGGCTGTTTTGGTTGGGACCGAGAAAACGCGGCCAGGCTTCACCAGCTAGAGCGCATGAGGCCAATGAACCGTAAATCATGAAAAGCGGGAGCGCAGTACGGAAGGCAATCGCTGGGGAGGTAAGGCAAAGTGTCATGGCGAGGTTAGCTTAGAAAGATCGTTTTCCATGGCGAGTTCTTAGTCTTCTCGGCGGTTGTCGCGCTGGGCGTCTGAAGGTGGGAACCGCAGGGGACAGGCACTTCCGCCTTCTATCGGGCACTTCCGCCTTTTCTCTACATGTCGCTGAGTTCTGGCACCCAGAGGTCGCGGACTTGTGAAGATCCGTCCTCCGACCACTAGACACTGTACGGAAACCTCACACCTGGCTCCTCCGTTGAAATATCCTTGGTGTTCCTAGTGACTAAAAGGCAATCGTTCACTCTAGCGGTGGCCCAGACTATCGCGTCCGGCAATCGAACACGAAATTTCTTGCGTAGTCTTACTGCTTCCCCCGCTATTTCAACAGATAGTTGATGAATCGTAAAAGTTGATAAAAACGCACGACACTCTTTCTCTTCCTCCGGGCTTTCGGCACCCGCCATTATTTCCATCCAAGAAATAATACTGATTTCACGACGTGCATAGCGGTCGATTTCAAACCGCGCCTTCTCTAAACCTTGAAGATAATCAATAAGAACATCGCTATCAATTACGGCTCTCATTCCGCACTCCACTCGTTCCGAAGATTATCAACGTATAGCCTCGTCGAAACACCCTTATTTCGCCACATCCCAAAGCCAATGTTTTTCTCCTCAATTAGTGAATCCTTCAGGAGACGATCAACGGCGCGGCGTATCGCCTCTGCACGTGAAATTTTTTGCGCCTCACACAGACGAGCAAGTGCGCCGAGTTGTTCTGGCGGCAAATCGATGATGGTTCGCATAGATGTCATCATATATCGTTATTAAGCATCAATCAATTAAAATACGAAAGCTTGCGGAGTGTCAAAGGTGTCTCTTCTCTTCGATTCACGCTTTTCCGGCCGCCCAGTTCTTGCACGAAAATCTTGGTCGTTGCTGAATCCTGCATTTCAATAGACTACCTTTACATGAAGACCTTCCTTACCTTGTTATTATGCGTAACCGCGTCCTTCCACGCATTCGCCGATGTCGTTTCGCCGCTAAAAGCGTTGCAAAACGCAGATGACGCTCGGGTCGCTGCCATGCGTTCGCCGGATTCACAGACGTTGAGCGCGCTGCTTTCCGAGGAATTGCGTTACGCTCATTCCAACGGAGTGGTGGATACCAGAGCGTCGCTGATGGAGGTTCTTATGACGGGTAAAACTAAGTATCTCGGCTTCGAATATCAGCAGCGTAACTTTACTTTCCCCGCGCCAGGCATCGCTTTGATGAGCGGTCGGGCCCAAGTCAAAGCCGCGACGGCAGCCGGTGAGATGGACAGTACGCTGAGTTTCCTAGCGGTTTGGCGGGAGGAAGCCGGCCAGTGGCGGTTTCTGGCATGGCAGTCCTGCAAGGTGCCTTAGGTTTTGTTGGTTCAGGGGGAACCGCAGGGGACAGACACTTCCGCCGTCGGTTCCTCCTTACGCTCAAGTCGCCCTACTCGGGGGCGGTCTGTGCAGGGACTGCCGATCAGTGTAAGATAGTCAGGAGATGGTTGCTTCGCGCCAGTGAGTGCGAGATTCGTCGGATAATCATTTGGTCCAGTTGCATGGCCAGTTTCGGGTGGTCGGTGCGCATGCGCATCACAGCCGTTCGATGCATGACCCAAACTTTCGAATTGGAGGCAGCAACCACGGAAGCCGATCGCGCATCCCCAGTGCTAAAAGAGATTTCTCCCGCCATAGCGCCTTTTCTGAACTTCGCCAACCGCATCGAACCGTGGTGCTGCTCTTTAAAAACTTCTAAACTTCCGTGCTGTAAAAAGAAAATCTCATCTGAAAAGTCGCCTTCCCCGCACAGCACGGATCCGTGGGCGATATCTCGCAACTCGCAATAGTCGACGAATATTTGGCGATCATCTTGGTTGTCCAGAAAGTCGAGGCAATCCCCCTCAAAATAGGCGCACCCGTCGACGGACAAAATCATTTCTTCAGCGGCTTCAAGAGCGCAGTCCAAAGAGTCGAAGTAATGAACGTTCGGCGTGGTCGTGTCTCCGTTGGTGAAGGAGAGGACGCTCTTTTGGTTTGTTTCCCCATGCACGAAATAAAACTGTGTCGCTTGTCCCTCAAATCGCCTGAGAATTCGCTGGAATATTCCTGCTGCGGAATGATCAATGCCGCTGACATCCGTGAAATCAAGCACCAGCGCGTCTGCGTGCATCAGGCTGACATCTTGAAACATGTGGTCAATCGTGCTCGCTGAGCCGAAAAAAAGGTACCCCTTGAGGCGATAGATTAAGACCGAAGTCCCTCTGTGCCTGAGAAGGTTTACCTGCGCCTGTGGGCGTATGACAGCGCTTGTGAAGAGGGATAGATTGGTGGGGTTCTCCGCGAGGGGAAGACTGCTGTACTTGATGATGAAAATGACGCACGAGATGAGCACCCCGACAAAGAAGCCGGCAACAAAGCCAAAGTTCGCAACTAGAGCAACGAGCAACAGAATCTGCAACATTTCCGAGCGCGTTGCCGTCCGGCGCTGGTTCCAGATCCACTGCTTAAGCATGTTGAATCCGAGGTAAAGTACGAGGCCTCCCAGTGCGGGTTTCGGAACGTAGGAGACCATCCAGTCGGCCCCAAACAACACGGCAATGCACAGGCTCGCCGCAATCGCACCGGACAAACGACCGCCTTTCATCTGATAATTAAGCTCGGTTCGACCGATCGAAATAATACCCACAAAACCGCCCGTCGCGGCTCCAACACAACCGAGGAGAGCGTGGGTTCCGAGAACCTGATTTAAATCAAACTCTTTGCGGTAATTGAGCTCCAAACTGGCAATGGAAAGTAGTACGGTTAAGACTCCGACGAAACTCACCACCAACATCGAGGGAAGTAATTTACCTACAAGAAGCAAGTCCTCTATCCGCATTTTAAAGTTCCACGGAAGGAGTAACGCCGTTTTTTGGTGCTTTGTAAAAAGCCAGACGTCGCGGCCCGCCGTGATGAATTCGCCCGCAAACAACGCGTTTACCAAAACCGTGGAAACAAGGATGACTAAGGGAATCAGAACGACGCTCGAAATGCGGCGTGATAGTCCGAGTAACACAGCAGCCACGAGGATGCCGAAAAAAAGCTCCGGCCGGTAAGGCTGCGTTGCAAACGTCTGGATGCCGGCGATAGAAAGAGGTGTTCCAGAAATGATGTTCAAAGCCCCGCTCGACATCAGCCATCCTGTGGAAGCTAGAAATCCTGCCATCACTGGAAACGGAATGTAACGAACGAAGCCGGCAAGGTTGAAGTGTCGGACGGCAACGAAGACTGCTGAGGTCACTAGAGAGGTGGAAATTAATGTGGCAAGTGATACTTGCAGAAGGTGTTCCGAAGTCAGTCCTGTTGCAGCGACCGCCCCCAAAATGCTCGCCATGACCGAAATCGTGTTAGAGTCGGGTCCGCTGATGAAGCTTTTTTCTGAAGAGAACAGTCCAAAAAGCGCGCCTACGGCTGCCGTCATGAGCGCCAAAGCTATTCCAAAACCCACGAAAGGAGAGAGCGCTCCGGAAAACAGAAACGTCCCGTAGGACATGGCGTAAATGACGGCGGTTAGGCCAACAATTAAGCCGGCAGAGATCTGCCGCGACATCAATCCAATGTTCAGAGGGGGATTATCCGTTCTCACGGCCGAAAGATTTTAGAATCGCAAGGGCCAAAGCCTCGGTGGAATCGACAAATAACGCTGGGTTCTGTTTGTACTGCTTTTGCATTCCAATCGGAATTTCAGTGCAACCCAAGATGATGATCTCAGCTCCCCGACTGCGCAGAAGCGTTGCCGCCTTTGCAAACACCTCTTCAGCAGCGTCCAGTTCGTTCGCTTTAATCATAGCGATGCCAGGGGAAACGAGTGTTTCGAATTCCGCAACAGTGGGTGCGACAACCTCAAATCCCATATCAGCAAGAGTTTTGCGGTATATATCCATTTGATAGGTGCCGAAGGTTGAAAGGACACCGACGGTTTTGGTGAAGGGATTTTTCTTTCGGACTTGCTCCGCGCTCGCTCGTACGATGTGGAAAATCGGCACGGCTGAAGTTTCGGCCATCTCAGGATGCCAGCAGTGAGCGCTATTGCATGGGATACAGATCGCTTTCACTCCGCTATTGTTGAGAAACTTGATGCCCTCAAGCAGCTTGGGCAGCGGGGAAGGGCCGGCTCCCACGATGTATGTAGTCCGGTCGGGAATGGTGCAATTTCCGTAGAGCAAAACAGGGATGTGTTCTTGGTCGGTGTGCGCGGGCGTGTTTTCAACGAGCTTTTTTAGAAAATCCGCTGTCGCTAATGGTCCCATCCCGCCAAGTACGCCAAGAAACTCGTTCATAATTTTAGTCTTTAAGGATCGCTCCCTTTCTAGAGTCCCAAGAGTTGTGGCCTTGGGTAAAATAGAATCAAACCTTTTTCCAACCCTTTAAATTTTGCGAACTCTCACGCTGAGATTGCAGCTAGTTTAGGCCATGAGCGAATTCAGCTTGGAAGTCGGGTAAGACCAGTAGGACGTGGGACTTTGCTGCACTAGCGCTGGGGCGTTCCACCGCAACTCAGGGAGACTCGATTGAGGAACTGCGTATCATGGTGAAAAATGCAGTGCAGTGCCATTTCAGCGATGGTATGGCGGGAGATGCGCAGCAATTTACCCGTCTGCATGTTGTTCGCGATGTAGTCCTCATCTCATTAGGATTCCCAGCGACCTAATCAGGGAAGACATCTCCAAGGCGCTCTGGGTTCTGGCTTGGCTCAAGGGTCTGGAATGCCCGAGTTCAGGGGATTACTGCGTCTTCTCCTGTGCGTCAGAGGCTGTGGGGAGGCTGCTGTGAATCAGCGCGCCGATTGCCGCTCCGATGCATTGTGAGGCGATGAAGACGGGGACAGACTGGGGGGCGATGCCTGCGAAGCTGTCGGAGAACATACGCCCGAAAGCAGCGGCAGGATTCGCGAAGGAGGTGGATGCAGTGAACCAATAAGCCGCGCCAATGTAAGTAGCGACAAGCGCGGCGACCTTATGAGCGGGAGCACGTAGGATGACTAGCAGCAGCCCTGCGGTGGCCACCACTTCGGCGAGCCATTGGCCGTTGCCGGAGCGGATCTTCGTGGACCACTGCAATATTTCCAGGTCAAACATCGCATGAGTTAGCCAAGTCCCGCACGCTGCCCCGAATAGTTGCGCCAACCAGTAGGGGAGCAGGTGACTCCAAGGGAGGGCTCCGCGAAAAGCCATCACCGCGGACACCGCCGGATTAAAATGCGCACCGCTGACAGGGCCAAACACCTCAATGAGCACAAATAGCCCCCAAACAGTTGCCAGCGTATTGCCCAGAAGCGCAACGGCCGTGTTACCCTGTGCTAGGCGCTCCGCCATGACGCCTGAACCCACTACGATGCTCAGCAACAAAGTGGTTCCCAGCCATTCACTTAGAATTTTCTGTAAAAATCTGCTCATTGAAGCCTTCAGGATAACCACAAAGTGAGCCGTTTGGGAAAGAAAGCAGGCCTGTCTGTGCGAATAACAGGGCCGTCTTGAGAATTTCGCGACCGCACTGCCGTTGCCCCTTACTCAATCAGCACAGGGATGTCTGAGGTGATGAGGTTCACCAAGCGGATAATGTCCCAGTTGGCCACCCTCATGCAGCCGTGGCTAAACGCCCGTCCGATCGTTTCGGGACGATTGGTGCCGTGGATGCCGATCCCCGATTTGTTGAGTGAGCACCAGACGACTCCGACTGGGTTGTTGGGGCCGGAAGGTAGGTTGTAAAATTGATCGGTGCGTACGCCGTGATTCAGCACGCCCTCATCCCAGCGAAACGTCGGCAACAGCGTGATTCCCTGAATGCGCCATTTCCCGGGCGGAGTGGGCAGCGTTGTCGAGCCAGCGGTAATCGGAACGCTTGCCAGCATTTGGTCGCCTTCAAACAGCTCCAGAACATGCTCGTTGCGATCGACGCGAATGCGCCTGTTGAGGAACTCGGGCTTTTTGGGGAGTGCCGCAGTTTCATGAACATCCTCAATGAAAAAGGGTTCCACAGCGGGGACTGTGAGCGTGTCTCCGACGCTTAGGGTGTTTAATTTTAGGGTCGGGTTTACCTTAACCAGCAGACTTTCGGCGACGTGGAAGCGCTCTGTGACGAACTCCAGAAAGGATTCGTAGGGGAGATAACGTTTACGAGCTTGTTCGGCGGGCTTGCTAGGAGCGTCGCCTACAAACTTCGTGTCCTCAGCTCTGATGGTGTAAGTCGTGTAAGTCTCCTCAGCTTTGGGCAAGGGGAGAGCATCGGGCAGCGCGGTCGGTTGGAGGTTGTGCGCCTTTTGATAACGCAGTAGGGCCTTGGTGGTGAGTTCACCGGGTTGCCCATCGAGTTTTCCGGGAGAAAACAAGGCCTTGTCCAAAAAGATCTGAAGCCGGACCAGCGCGTCTCTTTGTTCTGGTGAGAGCGCCTTTTGAGCGTCTTTTGTCGGGGCGACTTCTTTGTGGGTGGAAGTGGGTTTGTGAGAAGGCGCTTTTTTTGCGGGCGTCTTTTGCAGGGGTGGGACGGGCGTGGCTGGGGGAGCTGAAATGGGAGAGTGTGGCGAGGAAAAGAGGCGACCCCAAAACGACCTTTGTGGTTTGGGTTCCGGCGCAGCGGACGAAGCACTCGGCTGCGCCTGAAGGGGTACAGTTGCAAGGGCCGTAGCGGCTAAAAAATGGAAATAGGGCTTCATGGAAAACAGTTTGGCGGGAAGATTCCCCGCGCTAGGCTGGGGGCACAGCGGAAACCTCTCCTTATATGAATCTACGACATCTTCGTATCGCGCAAGTGTCTCCTCTCTGGACTTGCATTCCTCCGACGACTTACGGGGGCATTGAGTTGCTTGTAAAGCTTCTCGTGGACGAGTTGGTGGAGCAGGGGAACAGTGTAACGCTATTTGCCACAGCAGATTGTAAAACTAAAGCCGAACTTTGTCCAGTTGCCGATGCTTGCCTCACCGAACTCATGGCCCGTGGCGATGCAGATGCATTCGAGCACTACGCTAACGCGGCGGTTGCCGAAGTGCTGCGACGGGCCTCGGATTTTGACGTGATTCACTTCCATCTCACCCCGGGGTGGTTGCCTTTGGCGTCTCTTTCCCAAACACCCACTCTTTTCACGCTGCATACCTGTGCCTTAAGGGATGATGAATGGGCATTTAAACGCTATCCGCAAGTGGAGGTGGCAGCAATCAGCCAGTTTCAGATTAAGGATACCGCCGCTCGTCTACAGCGCCAGTTTCCAGTGGTTTACAATGGTTGTGATTTCGGTGCATACCAACCCACGCTGCAGTCAGGGGGGTATCTGGCATTTTTAGGACGGATGAGTCATGCCAAAAATCCGGCTGGAGCCATCGCCATTGCAAAGGCGTGCAAACTTCCTTTAGTCCTTGCAGGTCAACCACAAAACGGTGCGGAAGAGCGCTATTTCGCCGAGGAAGTGCTTCCCCACGTGGACGGGGAGCAGATTCGCTGGATTGGGCCGGTAAACCATGCTCAAAAAGCGGATTTACTGCGTAATGCAGCCGCTCTGTTATTCCCAATCCAGTGGGATGAACCCTTTGGTTTGGTGATGATTGAGGCGATGGCGTGCGGTACCCCAGTGGTGGCGGTGAAGCGCGGGTCAGTCGGGGAGGTGGTGGAGGAGGGGGTCACTGGTTACACGGTCGCGACTCCCGAAGGACTGAGTGCGCTCGTGGCTCCGGCGTTGGCGTTGGATCGGGGCAAGGTCCGCGCGGCGGGCGAGGCGAAGTTTGGTTATCGGCAAATGGTCGCGGATTACGTCGCGCTTTATCGGAAGCTTTGCGCGCAAACGCTTCCTTGAGCCTGGGACGCTGGGGTTAATCGGGCCTTGTTAGCCTGCCACCATCTGGGTGAACGGCGCGATGTACGCTTGGAGGTACACCAGCACGCCCATGAGTACTGCCAGCGCTAGGCTGTGCCAGAAAACGTAGCGCAAAATTTCACCCTCGTGCCCGTACCAGTTCGTTGCAGTGCTGGCCACGACAATGCTCTGTGCATCAACCATCTTGCCCATGACTCCGCCCGAACTGTTTGCCGCGCACATCAGAACGGGGCTTATGCCAAGCTGCTGGGAGGTAATTTTTTGCAACGATCCGAATAGCACATTGGAGGCGGTGTCCGACCCGGTGAGGGCCACGCCAAGCCAACCGAGGAGGGTGCCGAAAAACGGGTAGAACGAACCGGTTTGCGCCAGAGCAAGACCGAGGGTTGCATCTCCGCCTGAAAACTTGGTGACGTTCCCCAGCGCGAGCATCGCGGCGATGGTGAGAAGTGAGTGGCGAACGCGCCAGAGGGTTTGCAGGTAGGTTCTGAAAAGTTGCACAGGCCGACATCCCATCAGGCTCCCTGCCAGAAGCGCCGCCAGAAAGATCCCCGTGCCCGTTGCGGAGAGAAAGCCGAACTTAAAAACAGCTGCTTCAGGGGGCGTATTTGCAGGAGCCACAGGGGGCATGCGCTGAACCAAACCGTGCAAGTTAGGAACCTCGAATTTAGGAGCAGCCACGTTGTCCAAGAACAGCTTGGTTTGGGGGAGGCCCCAACACAAGATGAAGAGAGTTAGGATAATCCACGGCATCCATGCTTGGAAGATCTGTCTCTTTGGGAGCGTGTCTGCCTCTGACGAAGTTTGCGAATAGGCTTCTGCGTTGGAATACTCGGCGACTCCTGCGTTCAGTCGCATGATTTCGCGCGGTTTCCAGATCCGCAAAAACAAGACCGTGGCGATGATGGAGGCCGCGCCGGCAACGAGGTCCACCAGCCAGGGACCGTGGAAGTTCGAAACGGCGTATTGTGGAATGGCGAAGGCGCTTGCCGCAACCAGTGCGACGGGCCAAACGCCAACCACGGCCCTCCAGCCCGCGAATGCCCACACGATCCAGAAGGGGATGAGGAGCGAAAAAAAGGGGAGTTGCCTCCCGACCATCGCTGAAATCAGATGCGCGTCGATTCCCGTGACTTGTTCCAAAGTGGTAATCGGGATGCCCAAAGAACCGAAGGCTACCGGCGCAGTGTTCGCGATAAGCGAGAGTCCCGAGGCGTGCAACGGCTTAAATCCGAGTTGAATGAGGATTGCTGCAGTGATGGCCACAGGGGTGCCAAATCCCGCCATTCCCTCCAGAAACGCGCCAAACGCAAAGGCGATGAGGATGAGCTGAACGCGTGCGTCGGGAGCCACTCGCGCAAGACTCGCTCGCAACACTTCAAACAGGCCGCGATCCACTGTGAGTTGATAAAGAAAGAGCACATTGAGGATGATCCACCCGATGGGGAAAAGCCCGAAAGCCGCTCCGTAAGCTGTGGTTGCAGCGGCGAGATCCACCGGCATTTTGTTCACGCCAATGGCGATCGCCAGAGCGGATACCAGTCCGATGAAGGCCGCAATGTGGATGCGGATATGTAGCACGGCAATGGCCCCCAAAAGCACGGCGACAGGGACTGCTGCTACGGCAGTGGAAAGCAACGGGTTGCCGAGCGGGTCGTAATTCTGCGGCCAGGGGGTGGTCATTCCTCTAAACACTTCAGACGGCCTTTGTCTGCAAGACTGGACTTTCAGGGCGTCCGCACAAACTCGGGCTCCGGCTACCCTGCGAAGCCGGACACGGGCACTCCGCGAGTCTCGGTTTTAGCGTGGAAAATACCGCCCGCGAGGGGTTGGCGCAGACGCCCGAGTGCGTCGAGGTCCCGGCTGGCGGTGGTGATAAAAAGACCTCCCTCCTCATCGAAGCAGCAGGAGGTGACGGCCTCCACTGGCACTTCTATCTTTGCGATCCGTTTGCCTGTGCGCGGATCGTGGCAGGCCACTCCCCATCCACCCCAGAGCGCGATCCAAAGGTTTCCGTCCAAATCGGAGCACATCCCATCGGGGAATCCATCGGTAAGTTCGACCACGCATCTGCGGTTGAAAACTTCGCCCGCCCGATAGTCAAACGCGTCCACCCGCTTGGTCGGGGAGTCGATGTAATACATGGTTGCACCGTCGGGAGACCATGCCAATCCATTGGAGATGCTCACCTGCGCGAGCATTCGCGAGGCCTCCAGTCTCTGCGAGTCGAGCCGGTAAAGACTTCCGCAACCTGCCTCTCCATTGAGCGCCATGGTGCCCGCCCACAGATTTCCCTGAGGATCGCACTTTGCATCGTTGAACCGAGTGGCGGGAAGGTGTGCTTCGGGCCGCGCGACGGTCTCAAGGACTCCTTTGTCTGGCTCCCAAGCGACGATCTCGCGGCCTAGACCGACGAGAAAACCTCCTGAAGCGCGTGGGACAATAAACCCAACTCGATCCGGTAGAATCCAGTATTGCTCGCCTTGACCTCTGGGGGCCCAGCAGCGTATCTCCCGCCGCTCGATGTCGACCCACCAGAGCTTGTTTTGGTGCCATACAGGTCCTTCACCAAGGACTGCACCGACGGGGCCGATGGAGGCGGCGTGAATGGTTTTCATTGTTCGACGACTTCCCTCATTTTTCGGAGTCCTTCTTGGGCGACCTCTGCTGGATCGCGTGCCCAGAGTTCCTTTCGGAAAAGTTCCAAAGAAAGCCACCCTGTGTAGCCAATTTCACTCAGCACCTTACAATAACGGCGTAGATCAAAGCAGCCGTCACCCGGCATAACCCTGTCGGAGTCGTGTTGCAGCTCCCTTGGAGGGTGAGCGACGCTATCATTGAAATGAGATACCGCCACCTGATCGGCTCGCAGCTTTGAGATGGATTCCATAGACCCGCCTCCGCGAAAAACATGAAACGGATCGAGAATCGTGGTTCCCCCTCTGGCGAGGTCAATCACCTCCAAAGCAGATTCGATGGTGCAGAATTGCTTCACGAACCCGAGGAATTCAAAAGCGGGAGTCACGCCGTGGCTGGCACCCATAGCGAGCAACTCCTCGTAGCGTCGCGCCCCCGTTTGTGTTTCAGCGTGGGATGCGGGCGGACTGCAGATTAGGGTTTTTGATCCGAGTATTGCGGTCTGCTCCAGTCGAATGGATGCCGCGTTCTTTTTGGTTTCCCAGACTTCGGCGGGACAATCAAACCAATCCGAGAAGTAGATGAGCGACGGCACAGCCAGTCTTGAGTCATTGAGAGCTTTGCGGATGTCGTGGAGGGAACCACCCGACTGAAGAAAAGCGTCGGTGTCTGTGAACCAGAGTTCGAGCGCGCCAAAGCCCGCAGCGGCTGCGACCTCTATTTGGCGCATTACTGGGGTTCCCCTTATTGTACTGGCGTTGAGACTGTATCCAAAGGTAGCCATGGTTTGTTTAATGTTCCATTGGGGCGAGGTTCCAGACGGAGTCTGCAAGGGGCGATGCATTGATGAATGTGTTCCAGCTGTCCACTAAATTTTATGTGGATCCTGTTTGCGGCTCAAGCGCCCTAGTAGACAGTGCTTGGCCTTTAGTTTAATCCAATCCTATGGCCAAGAGCGTACTTGTCACTGGATCCTCGGGAAAACTCGGCCACGCGGTCGTCGCGGAGTTGTTGGAAAGAGGGTTAAAGGTGAGGGGTTTTGACCGGAGGCCGTCGGATCTGCTCCCCGATACAATCCTCGGCGATTTAGGCGATCGCCCCGCGCTGGATGCGGCGATGTCGGGGGTTTCTTGTCTGATCCATCTCGCCGCAACGCCAGACGACGAAGATTTTGTTTCGAGCCTGCTTCCGAATAATATCGTCGGACTTTACAACGTGATGGAATCGGCGCGTGCTGCGGGCGTGAGTCGTATTGTACTGGCTAGCAGCGGGCAGGTGAACTGGTGGCGGCAAATGGAGGGCCCGTTTCCCATTAAGGAAGACCAACCAGTGACGCCACGAGGTTGGTATGCGGCCACGAAGATGTTTATGGAAGCAATCGGGTGCGGATTTACTCAACTGCATGGCATTAGTGTGATTGTTGCGAGGCTTGGGTGGTGTCCGCGGCCCGGTCAGGAGGCGGAAATCAGGGAAGCGCAGTGGGCGCACGATGTTTATTTCAGTTCGGGAGATGCGGGGCGATTTTTCGCGTCTTGTGTGCTAGCCCCCGAGAACGTCCGCTATCTGGTGGTGAACGCGGCAAGTCGCCCAGCGCAGGTGGAGCGCATGGATTTGAGCGTTGCCCGAGAAGTGTTGGGGTACATCCCGAGGGATACATTTCCGCAAGGAATGTAGGCCTAAAACAAAGGCCTTAAATTGGCTGGTCCTTCGCTTGCCCGTTTTTTGGCGGCAGCCTTTACAAACGGAGCGCCGGATGAGGGATGGCGCGCCATAAGCTTGATAACATTAGCTCACGCGGAGGCGCGGGAAAATACAAATTGCCTTAGCAAAGGAGTTTCTCTTTTTATCCGCCGCGTTTCCGCGTCTTCGCGTGATAACCTTTTTTTCCTTAAATTTCGGAGTTCAGGACTAGCTTGGACATCCCGCTGCCCGGAAATGCGCCGCGATGGACTGGTGCGATTTGGAAGGAATTTCCCATCGGTGTTTGTCAGCGACGCTTTGTGGGCGTACATTGTCTGTATGTCTGAAGTCGCATCCGCCTCTGTTACGATTGCTGCTGAAACGCCCATGCAGGAACTCGTCTCGCAGTTCCCTGGCGCGCAACGTGCGTTGTTTCGGGGGTATCACATCGGCGGCTGCAGTAGTTGTGGGTTCCGTCCGGAGGAGACTCTGGCGGAGGTGTGTGAGCGCAACGGAGGTTTGGTGGTAGCGGAGGTTGTGGCTTTCTTAAACCAAGCTCGCGAAGCCGATGAGCAGATGGAAATTTCACCTTCGCAGGCGAATGCATTACTTCAATCTGGGGGCGTGACGTTCGTGGACATTCGCTCAAGGGAAGAGTTTGAGGCGGTGCAAATTCCTGGATCAGTCCTTTTTACTGAAGAGCTGATGCATGAACTTCCCGGTTGGGACCGCTCCAAGCCTATCGTTTTTGTGTGCCATCACGGGGTGCGTAGCATGGATGCTGCGGCGTACTTTGCGGGTCATGGACTTGAAAATGTGCGCAGTTTGCGCGGGGGTATCGACGTATGGAGTTGCGAAATCGACCCGTCGCTGCCCCGTTACGAGTTGGAATAACTTCGCCGATCTCCACGTTTTTCCATGAGAGACCTCAATCAAAAAATTCAAGACGCACTTGCCAATCCTAGAAACCTTGGCGAAATGGCCGACGCAGATTCCATAGGGACTGCCGGTTCCGAGGGATGTGGCGATATGCTGCGGATGTGGGTGCGGTTTAAACAGGATGCGTCGGGCCGCAAGGTGATTGACCGCGCTACCTTCCAGACTTTCGGATGCGAAACGGCCATCGCGGTGGCCAGCGTTGCCACGGAACTGGTCGCGGGGAAAACCATTGAGGAGGCCCTGCTCCTTTCTTCCAGCGACCTCGCCTCGCCGCTGGGCGCGCTCCCTCCGATGAAAATTCATTGTGCGCAGTTGGTTGAAACCGCTTTGCGTTCTGCCCTTGACCCAAAGTCCGCGACAGTCTCCGATTCGTCCGCTCCCGTCGCCTCCGTCGCAACAAATACTGCGTCGAGTCCCTCGTTACGGGACAGTTTTACCCCTCAAAATGACTCCGGACAGAAGGTTCGCATCATCTTGAAAACGCCAGCCTCCGTTTAATCATCCGTTTCATGCACGAAAATTCTGAAAAAGTCCTAACGCGCGATTGCGAGGCCATTCGCATCCCTAGCGGTGAATCTATCCACCTCAAAAAAGGCACGGCGGTTTTGGTGACCCAAGCTTTGGGCGGCAGTTACACCGTCGCCGTCCCCGAGGGTTTGGCGCGTATTACCAGCGACAATGCGGACGCGCTGGGCTTGGAGGTGACGACTCACAAAGCGGTCGGCGACTCCAGCGCCCTCGTTCAGGAAGGGGCGGTTTGGACGGAACTCAAAACGTGTTACGACCCTGAAATTCCCGTCAATATCGTCGACCTAGGTCTAGTTTACGATTGCGCCGTCACTCAACCTGAAGGCCAACCCGCTAATGTGCAGGTGAAAATGACGCTAACCGCCCCCGGTTGTGGCATGGGCCCAGTCATCGCCCGCGAGGCAGAGCAGAAGATTCTTTCCATCGCCGGAGTGGGGGAGGCGACGGTTGAAATTGTGTGGGATCCGCCATGGAATCAGGCGATGATCAGTGAGGTGGGAAAGATGAAATTGGGGATTCTTTAACGTTACTCCGTTGACGTATACGCGCTCCGTGCCTTTCCTAGGGAACCTATGCGTGTGAGAATCTCCCCCCTCTTGCGGTTCGCCCCAGCCCTAGTTCGTACCCGCTGGTTATCCTCTACTTTGGCGTTGTCGGCCATGTTGCTAGGGGGGGCCGCATCAGTTTGCGCGCTTGAAATCCCGCAACCCGGCCCTGACAGCAGGCTTCAGCCCGACGTGCCTCAAGGCGAGGTAACGAAGCGATCCTTCGCCAGTAGTCAGATTTTTCCGGGAACAGTCCGTGATTATTGGGTTTATGTGCCGAAGCGAGCCACTCAGTCTGCGCAGGATACGCCAGCCAACTTGCTTGTCTTTCAAGACGGGGGCGGCTACGTAAAACCAGACGGTGCCGCGCGTGCAACCATCGTTCTGGACAACCTGATTGCCAAGGGAGAGCTGCCGCCCACCGTGGCGGTATTCGTCAACGCGGGCTCCATCCCAGGCGCAAAGCCGGGGGCTGCGACTCGAAGCAACCGGTCTTTTGAGTACGATTCGCTGGGGGA
>Ga0114971_10000942_pt1 | contig 19883 bp, 16 predicted proteins | sample M_140625_MF_Meta_FD_87320 | JGI IMG/M metagenome (GOLD analysis project Ga0114971, IMG submission 87320) | Freshwater microbial communities from Lake Montjoie, Canada to study carbon cycling - M_140625_MF_MetaG | ecosystem: Environmental > Aquatic > Freshwater > Lake | place: Lake Montjoie...
CCAACTTCTTCACCATTAATTTGTCGATGATTAGTAATAGCAATATTTCCACCCATTTCTAGCAAAGTAGAAATTATTCCTGTGCGAAGTGGATTTAAACCAACATTACGAAGAATAATTTTAGAATTTTTAACCAATAAACCAGCAACAATAAAAAAACTTGCCGATGAAATATCTCCTGGAATTGTAAAATCTTTAGCATCAAACTCTTGCAATCCTTGATAACTATGCTTTAAGCCATTTTGAAAATTTTCACTAGAAATTTTTAATCCTAAATAACGCATCATTATTTCGGTATGATCACGACATTTCTCAGGTTCAATAATAGTGGTAATGCCTGAAGTTGCAAGGCTTGCCAATAATATGCAACTTTTAACTTGAGCGGATGCAACGTTCATTTGAAAATTTATAGACATTGGATTTTTGGCACCAATAATTGCAAATGGCAGAAGATTATTTTGACGAGAAATAATTTTAGCACCAAATTGTGAAATAGGTGAAAAAATTCTTGCCATTGGTCTTTTGCGAAGCGATTTATCACCTGTAAAAAAAGTAGTAAAATTATATGGCGTTACCAATCCAGCAAGCAATCTAGTTGAAGTTCCCGAATTGCCCAAATCTAAGATATCATCAGCTTCATATAATCCGAGCAATCCCGAACCATTTACTTCGTAATCATTACCTATCTTGTTGATTTCAACGCCCATTAATCTAAGGGCTAAAGCAGTACGAAGAACATCTTCTCCTTCTAAAATATTAGAAATTTTTGATTTACCATTTGCCAAGCTAGCAAAAATTAATGCACGATGAGATATTGATTTATCTGGAGCAACAGCAATTTCACCAGTAAATGGTTTATCAGTTTTTTGCGTAAATTTTGTCATGATTTAAATTTTAAAAAATAAAACTATTAAGTAGCGCAAAAATATTTTCTATAAATAATAGCATTATTAAATTTAAAAATGTTGTAAAAATAATAATTGATTTAATAGCCAAGGAATCATCTAGATTAATGTGGTAATTGGGCTTATCAAAATATATAATTTTGACAATTCGTAAATAATAAAAAGCTGAGATTACTGAAAAAATTATTGCCACTAAGGCAAAGAATAAATATCCGCTAGAAATGGTTGCCGATAAAATATAAAATTTTGAAAAAAACCCAGCTAATGGTGGTATTCCAGCTGTTGAAAACATTAGTAATGAAAGGCATAAGGCCATCACGGGATTAGTTTTTGATAGTCCGGATAGAGAGTTGATATTAAAAATTATTTTATCTTCAGCGTCATTATCAATTTCATTTTTACTAATCATTAAATTTAAAAAACCAAAAGTGCCAAGACTGATTAAGCTATAAATTAAAATATAAAAAATTACCGAAACTACAACATTTTTACCAAGTCCTGCAAATCCAATTATTACAAAACCAACATGCGAAATTGAACTAAAAGCAAGAAGACGTTTGAAGTTTTTTTGAAATATCGCACCAAATGATCCAACGATAATTGAAAATAATCCCACGATTATCATAATTTTGCCAAGAATAGCCCATGAAAAATTATAAAATATTAGCACTAATGCTAATACCGCGCTAAATTTTCCAATAGTTGCAAAAATTGTTGCAACTATTGTAGGCGATCCCTCATAAACATCTGGAGACCACATGTGAAAGGGTGCATTTGCAAGTTTGAAAAACATCGCAATTAATACTAAAATAATTCCAAGGAGAAATCCTGCAGAAACATTATTTTTTTGTAATTCAATTAATTCGGCAATGGTTGAGAAATTGGTAGTTCCCATAAAACCATATATCATTGAAATTCCATATAATAAAAGCCCTGAAGCTAGGCATCCTAAAATAAAATATTTTAATCCAGCTTCGCTTGATTTCGGTGATTTGGTATTAATTGCTGAAAGCAAATAAAATGATAAAGCTTGTAATTCAAGACCTAAGTAAAAGGTTAAAAAGTCATTACTTGCGATCATTATTAATCCTCCGGTTGTCGCAAAAAGCGCTAAGGCTAAAAATTCTGCACTGAATTTAGGCATTAAATAAACGAAACGAAGAGACATCACCAATACAAAGGTAAGTAGAAGGATTATAAATGATTTAACCAGTGAAATAAGCGGTGAGTTATGATATAATTTGCTAAAGAAGAAATCATTAATTACAAAATTTTTAAAAGATAAGGCGATGGCAATTCCACAAATAATAAGGGCCAGAAGGTGATTGATATAAAAGAAATTAGAATTTTTTTTTGCAAAAAAAATATCAAACATGAGGATTAATAAACCTCCACAAAAAAGAGTAATTTCTGGTAATAATACAGCGATATTCATAATTATTATATAATAAAATAAAATATATTTTGTTTAACTATAAAAAAATATATTGTTAATTTTGTTTAATTTATTTTGGTATAAAAATTTTAACAATTTCAGCTGATGAATTTGTAAAATATTTTATTACCAAATTTGGCATGATTCCAAGAGTTAAAATAAGGACAGCCATAATTAAATAACTAGTTAATTCAAAATTTTTTATATCCTTAGCTTTTACGATATCAGTATTAATAATTTCACTGAACCAGACTCTTTTATACAGCCAAAGCATATAACAAGCGCCTAATATCACTCCAAAACCAGCTACTAATGAAATTAATTTGTTGGCTTTAAAAGTACCAATTATTGTTAAAAATTCACCAACAAATCCACTTGTAGAAGGTAATCCAACTGAGGCTAAAGTAAATATCATTGCCATAATTGCGAAGTTTGGCATCGATAAAGCGATTCCGCCAAGCTCACTAATTTTTTTAGTATGAAACCGATCATAAATCGAACCAACGCACATGAATAATGACGCTGAAACTAATCCGTGACTGATCATTTGAAAAATTGCCCCATCAATTCCTTGCTGTGTAAAACTAAAAATTCCCATAGTTACAAAACCCATATGAGCAACAGAAGAATAGGCAATCATTTTTTTCATATCTTCTTGCATCAATGCAACTAAGGATCCGTAGATGATTGCAATTGCGCTTAAAATTAAAATATAATTAGCGAAATATTGAGCGCCGATCGGAAAAAATGGAATTGCAAATCTCAAGAACCCGTAAGCTCCAAGCTTAATTAAAATCCCAGCAAGAATTACAGAGCCTGAAGTTGGAGCTTGAACGTGTGCATCGGGAAGCCAAGTGTGAAATGGAAACATTGGTATTTTAATTGCAAATGAAATAAAGAAAGCAAGAAAAAACCAAATTTGAAAGTTGGGAGGAAAATAGGATTTTAGCGATTTACTTAAAAGCACAACGTCAGTAGTTCCAGTGTACAAAAAAATTAGGATGATTGCAAAAAGAAAAAATACCGAACCAAATAACGTATAAATAAAAAATTTATATGATGCGTAAACACGATTATCTCCACCCCAAATCCCAATAAGCAGAAACATTGGAATCAGCATTGCTTCAAAAAAAATGTAGAAAAATAATAAATCTAAGGAGCAAAATGAGCCGATTACCAAACCTTCCATGACTAAAAAAGCGATAATAAATTCCTTAATTCGTGTTTTAATTGTGTTAATACTAATAGCTATACAAATAGGAACGAGAAGGGTGGTAAGCATAATCATTGATAATGAAATACCATCAATACCAACATAATATTTTATATCGCTAGTTGAAAATAATTTAAATATTTCAGTAAACTGAAATTCAGTTTTTCTGATATCAAATTGACTGAGTAAAACTATGCTAATAAAAAAATTTATAATACTTGCCAACATCCCAAATGAGTAAAGGATTACGGCATTTTTAATTCTAAGAAAAAGCAAGAAAAATGCGCAAATAATTGGTAAAAAAATTAGCGTTGAAAGAATTGGAAAATTCATGAATTTTAAAAAATATTTAAGAAATTTTTGCTAAATTTATCGTTCCAAAAATTATAATCAATCTTGAAATTAAATAAAAATGTAAATTCAGGATTTAAGTTATAAATTATTTTAAAATTAATTTTTTACCGACATCAAGAGCAATAAATTGAGAGGATATTTTTTTTAGTTTTTTTTCATTTTCAAGATCAATTATTGGATCGTCAAAATTTTCTGAAGATAATTTAAATGTTTGATAATGCATGGCAATCGATTTTTTGGAGTTTAAATCAATATGCGCTTTGATTGCTTGAGAAGGGCTAATGTGATATTTTAGCATAAAATCCTCAGGTTTGTATGCGCCAATTGGTAGTAAAGCTAATTTAAATTCTTTGAATTTTTTTTGGGCTTCACTAAAATGCGAATCATAACCCGTATCTCCTGCAAAATAAATATTTCCAACTTTTGATTCAATTGCAAATGCCCCCCATAAACTTGCATTTCGACCAAACATCATGCGTTTTGACCAATGTTTTGCTGGTAAAAAATGGATATTAAAATTTGGTGATATTGAAAATTTTTCTTGCCAATCTAACTCTACACAATCGAGGTTAAATTTTTTAATTTTGTTTAAGAAAAAACAATTGCCAAGTCCAGTTATAAATTTCGGATGTGAGTGTTTTTTTAATTTTAGAATAGTCGGTAAATCCATATGGTCGTAGTGTGAATGGCTAATTAAAACTATATCAATTTTTGGAAGATCATCGAAATTTATACCTGGAATAATTGCTCTTTTTGGCCCTAAAAAAGTAAATGGACTTGCGCGAGTTGAAAAAATTGGATCAGTAAGAATATTTAAACCTTGAAGTTGTAGTAAAAAAGATGAATGACCAATATTTGTAACATGAATTGATTTGTCGTAAATTTTTGGCAATGGCTTATTTTGTTGAATGGTAATTAAATTATCTTGCCATTTTACTTTACCGAATTGTTTTTCATATTTGAATTTATTTAAAAAATATGAAAAAAAACTTCTTTTTTGATCGATATTTTTATCAGTTGGATTATAAAATGATTTGCCATCAAAATGGTTAGAAATTTCTCCTTTATAGTAACCAGACTCGCTAAAAAAAATTAACAAAGTGATAATAAAAATAATTATCGTTAATAAAAAAAATTTTAACATGTCAGCATATATTTAAAATAAAAAACTAAATAAATGAATATAATTTACTGTAAATTGGTAGATATTATTTGTTCTCAATAATAAATATTGCTTAATGTTAAAAATCAATTGTTTTGCAATTAATTTGCCAATCACCGAAAATTGTACGATTTTCTAAGTTTTCAGAATCATTTTGATCAACTTTTGTTGTTGAGTTAATTGCATTTAAATTATCACATGAAGAAATATTTGCAGGAGTTTTTTCCATCGGATTTGTTAGTGATGGATCAACAGATGTTGATGGATTTGAAATATTATTTGAGTTTTTCATGATTAATGAGATTGACCACCTTGTTGTTGAGATATAATGCCTGTATGTCCAGCAATGTCAGCGTTAATTGCTCCAACTGCAGATTTAATTTCAATTTTTGGCATCGATGAAAATTCCTGCATTTGACCCGCAAAACCAGGATTGGCAATCGGTGAAATCATCGTGCCATCAAAAACTTCAAAGGGATTTTTACTCCAAGCGGCATTTTGATTTATTGTATCCATAAATCCATCGACTTTTCCACCTCCTATTGGCGATTCTAGTTTTGCTGAACTGAGTGTTTTGCCAATTGTACCGCCAATGCCTTGAGACATTCCGCCACCCCCTGGAGCAATAGCTTGTCCATCAGTAGAAGACATTGCTGAGCCACTATGAATTGATCCTTTTGATGAGCGAGAATCATCATTGGATAATATCTGGGATACTAGATGATTAGAGACTGCTTCTGCCATAAGTTTATTTTTTAATTATTTATTATCAATCGTGCTAACACTAGCAATAGCTGCCATATTTAAAATATCGCTTATTGATGATCGCATTGTTACAATTTGCACTGGTTTTTCGAAACCGTCAAGGATTGGTCCAATGACTGTGCAATTTCCAACTTCCTCAAGAAGTTTTGTAGCAATACTTGCTGAATGAAGCCCAGGGCAAATCAAAATATTGGCACTAGATGTTAAGCGACAAAATGGATATTTTGACATTTTATCCGGATTTAACGCAACATCTGCAGTCATTTCGCCATCATATTCAAAATTAACATTCATAGAATCAAGCAATTCAACAGCTTTTTTAATACGACCAGATTCAGTTTTTAAAGCGCTTCCAAAATTTGAGAAAGATAAAAATGCCACACGCGGATCGTATCCCATCGAACGAACTTTATTGGCAGTTTGAATAGCGATATTAACTAAATGCTCCGAAGATGATAATTCTGAACATGCAGTATCGGCAATAAAAATTGTTCGACCCTTAGAAATAATCATGGAAATTCCAAGAATAATTTGATCTTTTTTATTTTTGATAACTTTCCAAATATCATTTAGTGAGGTGCTATAACCTCTTGTTAATCCTGTGAGTAAGGCATTGCCATGTCCACAAGCAAGCATTGAGGCAGCGAATACATTGCGATCAGTTTTTACCATTCTTGCGCAATCGGATTGAAGAACACCTTTGCGTTGAAGTTTTTTATAAAGGTAATCGATGAATTTATTATTTTCATCTGAGATTGATGAATTGTAGATTTCAATGCCATCGCTTGGAATATTAAATTCATTCATTTTTTCTAAAATTTTTTCTTTTTTTCCAATTAAAATTGGTTTACCATAACCATTATCACGCCACATTGCAGAAACTTTAATCACTTCACTTTGTTCACCTTCAGCAAAAATAATATTTTTTGGTGATCTTTGTAATTTTTCAAAAATAAAACCAAGACTATTAACTGAAGGATCGCGACGCGCTTGTAATTGTTTTTTATAAGCATCCCAATTGGTAATTGGTTTACGCGCAACACCAGTTTCAACCGCAGCTTTGGCAACAGCTAGAGGAATTGTGTATATTAATCTTGAATCAAATGGGGTTGGAATGATGTAATGTTTTCCGAATTTCATTTCTCTTCCACCATATGCTTTTACAACTTCATCGGGTACGGTTTGACGAGCCAATTCGGCTAAGGCTTGCGCCGCAGCAATTTTCATTTCTTCATTTATCGTTGAAGCTCTAACATCAAGTGCACCCCTAAAAATATATGGAAAACCCATAACATTTTAACTTGGTTTTCATAGTCACTGCGACCAGTTGCGACAATCGCATCATCACGAACGCTGTGAACATCTTCGGGAGTAATTTCTGGATCAGGATTAGCCATTGCAAAAATAACTGGATTTTTGGCCATTGATTTTACCATCTCTTTGGAAACCGCACCTTTAACGGATAGTCCTAAAAACACATCAGCACCATTCATTGCTTCACTAAGTGTGCGTAATTTTGTATCAACTGCGTGAGCAGATTTCCATTGATTCATACCATCAGTTCTGCCTTTAAAAATTACTCCTTTTGTGTCGCATAAAATTGCATTTTCATGAGGTAATCCCATGGCCTTTAAAAGCTCTAGACATGCGATTCCTGCGGCACCAGCTCCATTTACAACTACCTTAATTTCGTTAAATTTTTTTCCAGCTAAATGAAGAACATTGATAATTCCTGCGGCAGAAATAATTGCCGTTCCATGTTGATCATCATGAAATACTGGAATATCCATCAATTCGCGTAATTTACTTTCAATTATAAAACATTCTGGAGCGCGAATATCCTCAAGATTTATTCCACCCCATGTTGGGGAAAGAAATTTTATGGAATTAATGAAATCATCTACATTTTCAGTCGCAACTTCGATATCAACAGAATCAATATCTGCAAATCTTTTGAACAAAACTGATTTACCTTCCATAACTGGCTTGCTTGCTAAAGCACCTAAATTTCCAAGACCAAGAACTGCTGTACCATTTGAAATTACCGCGACATAATTTCCTTTAGCTGTATAATCATAAGCAGTTTCGGGATTTTTTTCAATTTCTAAACATGGTATAGCAACACCAGGTGAATATGCCAAAGCTAATTCACGCTGAGTATTTAAAGGCTTGGTTGCATGCATTGCGACTTTGCCAGGTTGTCCACCTTGCATATGAAATTGCAATGCCTCCATATCTTTCGAGGTTTTATTGGATAAATTACTGGAATTTTTTTGATTATTATTCATTTTGTTAGCCATAAAAAATTATTTGTTAAATCAGTTGTTAATAAAAATTATTTTTTTATTCTTTTTAAAAATTTGCAATAAATATATTATTTATTTTCCTTAAACCTCAATTTCTATTTAGAGCCTGAAGCATTATAAAATTTCTAAAAAAAAGAAAAATTGAAATAAAACTAGCTTTTTTAGATTCTATTGTAAAATTTTTTAAAGTCAAAACAGATATGAATTTACTAAACTTAAATCAGTTAAATAATTTTAATGATTGCTATGAATTGTGCAGTTCCAAAAGAAATATCAAATTTATTGTTTTACATCATATTCAAGCCAATTCACTTGAACATGCACTTTATCAATTGCATGAAAATAAAGTTAGCTGTCACTATCTAATAGATGAAAACGGGAATGTTTTTGGATTAATTGAAGAAAAAGATATAGCCTATCATGCTGGTAAAAGTTATTGGCAAGGAATTGATGGTTTAAATAAATTTTCTATTGGTATTGAATTAATATCCAATGATCCTTTTGTATCTGGCTTTAGCAAATCACAAATGAATGCTTGTGCAGAATTATGTCGACATCTTTCTAAAAAATATCAAATTACTCCTCGTAACTTTGTTGGGCATAGTGATATTGCTTATTGCGCTGATAGTTTAATGCTTGATCGCAAACAAGATCCATCGCATTTATTTAACTGGGAACTTCTTGCCAGTAATGATATTGGAATTTTCCCGAAAATTTCTATAAATTCAAACTATGATAAAATTATGTTTTATCCTTTGGATTGTAGTTCGGATATTTTTAAAATAAAAAATCGTTTGAAAATTTTTGGTTATCGCGTCAATAATTTTAACAATCATTATGATGAAGAGATGCAAGTTTTGGCCAGAGTATTTAATCGAAGATTTAATCCATCATGTTATTTAAAAAATTCAGATTCATGGTATCATAGTTCTAATATAATTTTAAATAAATTGGTAACCTAAAATTAAAATTTACCGATAATTGACTTGGCAATAACCGCAACATATACTTTGCTTGCGCCTTTGCTTTTCAAGGCTTTAGCGCAATAGTTTAGGGTTGAAGATGTTGTCATAACATCATCAATTATTAAAATTTTTTTTTGAGAAATAATATTTTGAAATTTGGGATTAACAATGAAACTTTTACGTAAATTTTTTTTACGTTTATTTCGACTAAGGTTTATTTGTGCATTATCATTTTTTATTCGCAGTAAAAGTTGTGGAAAATATTTTTCTGATGAAATATTACGAGCAAGTAAATTAGCTTGATTATATTTGCGTTTAAGTAGCTTTCTTTTATGCATCGGAACACTTACAACATAATCAACATCTGCAATAAAATTATCAATTTGTGACCTAAAAATTTTGGCAAATTTTAATGCTAAAAAAGTTTGATCATTAAATTTAAAATCAAATATAGCTTTGCCAATAGTTTGGTTGTAAATAAAAATAGCATAGCTAGAATCAAAAAAAGGTTTTTTTTGGAAGCAAGAAGCGCAAGTCATTCTTGCGCAAAATTGATGTTGATATTGAATTGGCATTGAACATATTTGGCATTTTATTGGCGAAATAAATTCCAATTCTAAAAAACATTCCTTACAAAATAATCCATCTTGACTTATAATTTTATAACAACATATGCATGTTGATGGATAAATTATTTCAAAAATATTTTTAATAATAAATTTAATTATTTTCATGTGATGAATGAAGTTATTTTTGATCGAAAATTATTATTAAAAAACCGTAAGCGATACAGCATTAAGAATAGCCAATATGGCTTTCTTTATAAACATTGCGCTGATAAATTATATGAAGATATAACATCACTGCCACAAAAATATATTAATATTTTAGAATTACAAGCTTATAATAAATATCTATCACAATTATTTAAAACCAATAATAGTCACGTAAAATATATTACATCCAATGATGATGTGATTTGCGATGAAGAATATTTAGCGTTTAAATCAGATAGCTTTGAGATGGTAATAAGTAATTTAAATTTGCATTTTATAAATCATATTCCGCAATTTTTAAATCAAGTAAAGCAAATATTAAAAACCAACGGGATGGTAATTATGAGTTTTTTTGGCGAGGATAATTTGCCTGAATTAGCGCAAGCAATTTATCTCAGCGAAAATGAATTATATGACGGAATATCATCGCGAATGATTCCAACTATTGATATTAAAACTGCAGGACAATTATTTGTTAAAAGTGGATTCAGAAATGTTATCGCAGATATTGATGAAATATCTCTAGAATTTGAAGATGTGATGAAATTGCTTTACTCATTAAAATTTATGAGCTTAGGAAATGTATTGATGAGTAGATCCCGAAAATTTTTTTCCAAAAAACTCCTTGAAAAAACTTGCGAAAACTATAAAAAATTTCATTGCCTTGAAAATGGAAATATTTTGGCAACATTTAAAATAATTACGGTAATTGCTCAAAAATAATCATGATACTAGATAATGAACAGCAAAAAATAAAAATTAAACTTGATGATATTTTATCTAAAGTAAATAATCATAAACAAAAATCCTTACTATCTAAATTTTTTAATTATAAAGAAAAAATTAATTATAGCAGTATTTACATTTACGGAGATGTTGGTCGAGGCAAAAGTAAATTGATGCAAGATTTTTTTAACTCAATTGAAAATGAAAATAAAATTTATATTCATTTTAATAGTTTTATGATTCAACTTCATCAATCATTACATGATATTCGGCAACAAAAAAATGATTATAAGGATGAATTAATTGAGGCATTAATATTAATTTTAAAAAATAATCCACGAAAGAATTTACCAAAAATAATTTGTTTTGACGAATTTCAGGTTAATGATATTGCTGATGCCATGCTGTTATCGCGAATATTTAATTTTATTTTTAATCAACAAATTATTGTAATTTTTACTTCTAATTCCCATCCATTTGAGCTTTATAAAAATGGACTACAACGCCAATTATTTCTTGATTTCGTCAATAATATTTTATTAAAGAATTGCCAAATATTGCACTTAAATTCAGCGATTGATTATCGAAGTTTAAAGCTAGCCAATTCATTTAAAAAATTCTTAGTTGACAGCCAAGCTAATAGAGAGATATTTGCAAAATATTTAGAGGAATTTACTAAAAATAAAATTAAAAAAATCCAAAGAATTTCGGTTTTTGGTCGTGAATTAATCATAAAAAATGCTTTTGAAAATATTGCGGTATTTTCTGCTAATGAACTTTTTTTTACTAATTTACATAGCTCAGATTATCATCAGATATGCACAAATTTTAATTTAATTTTTTTAAAGAATTTAAAAGATTTTTCCATTGATGAAGCCAATGAAATAAAGCGTTTTACACTTTTTATTGATGAAGTTTATGAAAATAAAATAGCCTTGATTATTCTATCTAAAGTTAGAATTGATAAACTTTTAGATGAAGAATTAATTAATAACAAGTTCAATTTTTTTGCTCGAACAATTTCACGTTTAAAAGAAATAAAATCATTAGATTACTGGCAGAATAGCCAATTTATCGGTAAAAATAATAATTTAAATGATAAAAATATTGCCTTATAAACATACAGTTTCTAAACTATTTGAGTTTACTTATCTTTAAACAATTTTTTATAAAACCTAGATTTGTACTATGCAAAAAGATTTTGACGTAATTGTAATTGGTGCAGGACATGCAGGAATCGAAGCTTCCTGCGCAAGCTCTAGAATGAATGCCAAAACTTTACTGATTACAAAATCAATTGAAAATATTGGCGAGATGTCCTGCAATCCAGCAATTGGAGGTGTAGCTAAAGGAACAATTGTTCGCGAAATTGATGCTCTAGATGGAATAATGGGTCGAGCAATTGACATGGCTGGAATTCATTTTCGAATATTAAATAGCTCAAAAGGTCCAGCCGTCCACTCTCCAAGAGCGCAAGCTGATCGCAAGCTTTATAAAATTGCAATTAATAAACTTTTACATAATTATCCCAATTTATCAATAGTTTTTAATGAGGTTCAAGATATTATAATTGAAGATAATAAGGTTTGTGGAGTTATAATTAATGATAAAAAAATTTATGCTAAATCGGTAGTTCTTACTACAGGAACATTTCTCAACGGAGTTATTCATATTGGTGATCAAAAGATTCCTGCTGGTCGAATTAACGAACAACCATCATATGGAATTTCATCGCAACTTGCAAAACATAATTTTCGTCTGGGAAGACTTAAAACCGGAACTCCGGCGAGAATACTAAAAAATTCGATAAATTTTAGTATCTTAGAAAAACAATCAGGCGATGAAATTCCAACACCTTTTTCATATTTAAATGACAAAATACAAACTCCACAAACCTCTTGTTTCATAACTTACACTAATCCTCAAACTCATAAAATAATTCAGGATAATTTACATTTATCGGCAATGAACTCAGGAAATATTACGGGAGTTGGTCCGCGTTATTGCCCATCAATTGAAGATAAGGTTAAGAGATTTTACGAAAAAGATCGCCATCAAGTTTTCCTTGAGCCAGAAGGCTTGGATAGTGATTTAATTTATCCAAATGGTATATCAACATCATTACCAAAAAATGTTCAAGAGCAATTTTTGCGTTCAATTAGTGGATTAGAAAATTGCATAATCACCCAAGCTGGATATGCAATTGAATATGATTTTGTTGATCCCAGAGAATTATTGCCAACTTTACAAACTAAAAAGATTTCGGGTTTATTTTTTGCAGGGCAAATTAATGGAACGACGGGATATGAGGAAGCTGGAGGGCAGGGTATAGTAGCAGGAATCAATGCTGGGTTACTTGCAAAAGGTAATGTTAATGAGTTCGTCTTAAGTAGATCGCAGTCATATATTGGCGTAATGATTGATGATTTAACTAGTCTTGGAACGACCGAGCCATATCGGATGTTGACATCGCGCTCTGAATATCGGCTTCATCTTCGGGCGGATAATGCTGATTTACGCTTAACGCCATTAGGAATAGATATTGGAGTTGTTAGCGATATCCGCAGAGAAAAATTTTATCAACGTCGAGACAAATTAATTGACGCTAAAGAACAATTGCAAAAATTAAAAATATCACCAAAAAAACTTTCGCAATTTGATGTTAATATTAAGCAAGATGGAGTAGTTCGCGATGCTTATCAACTATTATCATTTCCTGAAATTAATTTTTCAGTTATTGAAAAAATTTGGCCAAAAATATTAGCGCAAGAATTTTCTCAAATTGATCAAGCAACAAAAAAACAAATTGCTATTGATGCAACTTATAGTGCTTATTTAGAGCGTCAGCAAAGGGATATTGATCTTTTTAACAAAGAAGAAAATATGAAAATTCCTTTGGAAATTGATTATTACAAAATTCAAAGTTTGTCAAATGAAGTGCGCGAAAAATTAACAAAATTTCGTCCTGCAACTATCGGATTAGCAACGCGAATTCAGGGTATTACTCCTGCGTCCTTAATGGCGATTATGATTTTTGTAAAAAATAATTTTTATAATCAAAATTTTATAAAAAATAATTTAAATGCTAAAGAGGCAAAATCAAATTTTAAAGAAAAATTTAAAGAAAATTTTAGCTAAAAATTCGCTCTCTTTAAGTCTTGCCTTATTGTTTTTTATTAGTTCCAAATCATCACACTCCGAAGAATTTGTTTCAACAAATGAGATAGTTAAGCAAATTGAAAAAAGTTTAATTTTTGATAAAGAATCTAAACAAAAAATTGATGTTTATAAATCTCGCGATTCAAATAAGGTTAGCGATATCAGTATTGAAGCTGGTAAATCATCGGTTTTGACCATAAATGAAAGTAATTTAAATTCAGGAATGGAGATTGTTGTCGTTGATAATAAAAAAGAAAATTTTGATTTAAAAGAAAAGGAAAAGCTTGCTTACAATTCAGCTATGATCGGTCAATATGAAGTTTCAATTCAAATTTTCAAACAAATTTTAAAAGAACAACCGAGCAATACATACGCTAAATTTTCTTTAGCAACAGTTTACCAAAAAATAGGCCAAAGTAGACAAGCAAAAGATTTATATCACCAATTATTAAAATCTGATTATGAAAATAAAGAAGAAGTTTTGAGCAATTTATTTGCAATTTTGGTTGAAGAATCGCCTCGTGACTCGATTTATTTATTAACAAGATTATCAGTTCAAAATCCAGATTCATCTACAATTCTAGCCCATACCGCTCTAGCTTACGATAAAATTAAAAATTACGATAAAGCAATTTCTTTTTTTTCAAAAGCAATTTCATTAGATGATACCAATATAAGTTATAAATTTAATTTGGCAATTATCTACGATAAAGCAGAAAAATTAGAAAAAGCTTTAGAACTCTATAGCGAAGTTGCCAAAAATTATTTTAACAATAATAACCTAAATACAGCAATTCCTATTGAAATTGTACAAAAACGAATAGAAACCATTAGAAGTAAATTATGATAGATAAAATCTTGCAGTATGCTAAACAACAAAAATGTTCTGACGTACATATTACGACAGGAGCACAACCAACTGTTCGTCTAGATGGCGATATAACGATTATTCCAAATACGCCAATATTATCGGATAAAAATGTTTTGGAGCTTATTCATTCAATTATGAATGAAACTCAAAAGAAAATTTACAGTGAAAAATTGGAAATCGATTTTTCTATTCAGCAAGGCGTTGATCTTAGATTTCGTGTCAATGCTTTTCGAACAATTAACGGTCCTGCCGCAGTATTTCGTGAAATTCCTTTGGAAATAAAAAGTTTATCCGCATTACACGCTCCGCAGTCAGTGCATGAATTAGCTAGATTTAATTCTGGTTTAGTTTTAGTTGTTGGACCAACTGGAAGCGGTAAATCAACTACCTTAGCCGCGCTAATTGATGAAATAAACGAAAGACATCCCAAGCATATTATCACCATTGAAGATCCTGTCGAATTTATTCATAAAAATAAAAAATGTTTAATCAATCAAAGGGAAGTTGGCAATAGTACTTTGTCATTTAGTGCGGCATTAAAAAGCGCTCTTCGTGAAGATCCTGATGTAATTTTAGTTGGTGAGATGCGCGATATCGAAACCATTCACCTCGCCTTAACTGCCGCAGAAACTGGACATTTAGTTCTTGGAACTCTTCACACTAATTCTGCAGCGCAAACAATAAATCGAATTATCGATGTCTTTCCAGCCGATGATAAACCAGTCATCAGAACAATGCTTTCTAGTTCCGTCAAAGCCGTAGTTTCGCAACGATTAATAAAAAAACAAGGGGGAGGAAGAGTTGCGGCATATGAGATTATGCTTGCCAATCCTTCTATACGTAACCTAATTCGCGAAGATAAAATTGCGCAAATAAATTCAATAATTGAAATTAGCAAAAAAAATGGAATGTGTACAATTCGCGATTCAATCAATGAACTTGAAGTTAAGGGGATAATTTCGAAAGCAATCGCCGAAGAAGTTCTTTCGGCTTCCGAATAAATTTTATAAAAATTTCCTCGCATTAAATTTTATTAATTCTATTTTTATTTTTAATCGTAAAAACTAAAAATAGTAAAAAAATTATTTTACAGAACTTTTTATTATCAATAAAAGTAATTGATTAATAAATAAATCTAAAAATTATAATATATAAAAATTCGCTTTTAATATAAGTGATGTATTTGAATTAATTTGATCTAACATTTCATACCCTTACATTCAAGGCTTAGTAAAGATCATATAATTAATTTCAATACCAAATAAAAGTTGAAATTAACTTTTTAGTTAAAAAAATTTATAACATCTATTAAGAATCTATGAAAGCACTTTTTCGAACTAAATCAATAAAATCAATTATTGCCGAAGCTGAAAAAAAATCTCTAAAAAAAACTTTAGGAGCTTTTGACCTACTTCTTCTTGGCATAGGAAGTACAATTGGTACAGGAATTTTCGTTTTAACTGGAACAGCTGCGGCTAATTTCGCAGGTCCAGGAGTTGCCTTATCATTTGCAATTTCAGGATTAGTCTGCATGTTTGCAGGATTAGCTTACACGGAACTTGCGGCAATGGTTCCAGTTTCAGGAAGTGCTTACACTTACTCCTACGCTATTTTAGGAGAATTCTTGGCATGGATTGTCGCATGCGGTTTAGCTTTGGAATATACGGTTGCATCATCAACTGTAGCTGCTGGATGGTCAGGATATCTCACAAAAATTCTTGAGCAGGGCGGAATTAAATTACCCTTACTTTTAACATCATCTCCTGCGCAAGGTGGAATAATTAATTTACCAGCTTTTTGTATCGCCTTTTTTATAGGTTTTTTACTAGTGCGTGGAACCAAGGAAAGTGTAGTTGTAAATCGTATTTTAGTAAGTTTAAAATTAGGGGTAATTTTTATTTTTATGATCGTTGCCGTTCCTCATATTAAAATGGAAAATTACGCAGAGTTTATGCCATTTGGTTTCAAAGGGGTGTTAATGGGATCATCAGCGATATTTTTTGCATATCTTGGTTTTGATGCAATCGCTACAACTGCTGAAGAATGTAAAAATCCTAAACGCGATTTACCAATTGGAATAATTGGTTCACTACTTGCCTGTACTTTAATTTACATTTTAGTTTCGCTCGCTTTGACTGGAATTTCTCATTACACAACTCTCAATAATTCTGCGCCAATGGCTAATGCCTTGCTTGCAAATGGCAGTAATATTGGATCGGCATTAGTGTCAGTTGGAGCTGTGGCAGGAATGCTAACTGTACTTCTAGTAATGATGTATGGTCAATCACGAATTTTATTTGCAATGTCTCGTGATGGCTTAATTCCCAGTAGCTTTTGTAAGTTGCATAAAAAATATGGAACTCCTTACATCAGTTGCATATTTGTTACTTTTGCAGTGGCATTAATTTCAGGATTTACGCCAATCCGCACCATGGGCGATATGAGTAGTTTGGGAACGCTATTCGCTTTTCTAATTGTTTCTTGTGGAGTAATAGTTTTGCGCTTGAGAAGTCCAAATCAAGAAAGAAGTTTTAAATGTCCGGCAGTCTTTGTGGTTGCACCTTTGGCGATAATTGGCTGTGGATATTTAATTTATCAATTGCTTTTAGAAAATTATAAACCATTTTTAATTTGGTATGGTTTTGCAATCGTAATTTATTTTTTATACGCTTATCGTAAAAGTGCTTTAGCTGTTAATAATCAAGCTTTTAAAGCAAATAAAATAAACTCAAATAATACTCATAAATCAAAAAAATATCGCCAAATGGAATTATCTTCTCGCCAAAAATCTAAATCAAAATAAAACTTAAAACAAATTATGAGCTTGATTGCAAACTTATTTCGAAAAAAAAATTTAAACGATGTTTTAGAAAATACCCCAAAATCTGGTTTTAAAAAAACCCTTGGCGCATTCGATCTGATAATGATTGGCATTGGTTGCACAATCGGTACCGGTATTTTCGTAATTACAGGTGTAGCTTCAGCAAAATATGCAGGACCAGCAATTGCATTATCCTACGCGATAGCTTCACTTACTTGTTTATTTTCAGCTCTTGCTTACGCTGAGCTTGCTTCAATGGTTCCAATTTCTGGAAGTGCTTACACCTACACCTATGTGGTAATTGGCGAATTCATTGCTTGGTTGGTTGGCTGGGGATTGGTTTTAGAATATGGCATTGGCGCATCAACTGTAGCATCTGGATGGTCAGGATATATGGTTGGAATAATTAAATCTGCAGGAATAGATCTTCCGCAATTTTTAGTGAAAACTCCTTTTGAAGGAGGAATAATTAATCTTCCAGCTTTTCTAATTTCGTGCTTTATTGGCTTATTACTTTATCGCGGAACCAAGGAAAGTGTTACGTTAAATCGTATTTTAGTTTTTACTAAATTAGCAGTGATTTTTATATTTTTATTAATCGCTACTCCGTTAATTCAAACTCAAAATTATCAAGATTTTATGCCTTTTGGATTCAATGGCGTAATGATTGGAGCGGCAACTGTATTTTATGCTTACATCGGTTTTGATGCCGTTGCTACTACTGCCGAAGAATGTAAAAATCCTAAGCGCGATTTACCGATTGGCATTATTGCTTCATTGCTGATATGTACAGTTTTTTATGTGGTTGTAGCACTGGTCCTTAATGGTATAGCAAATTTTTCAACACTTGATAATGCCGAACCATTGGCTAAAGCGTTACGCGATAATGGTAAAAATTTTGGATCGGCTTTAGTTGCAACAGGTGCGGTAGCTGGAATAACTTCTGTTTTATTGATTTTAGTTTATGGTCAATCACGAATATTTTTTGTGATGTCGCGAGATGGTTTGATTCCAAAAGTAATTAGCAAAACTCATAAAAAATTTAACACGCCTTTCGTAAGTGTAATTTTAACAACAAGTTTAGTGGCATTGATTTCAGGATTGCTTCCATTGGAAACTTTAAGCAATATGACAAGCCTTGGAACATTATTTGGATTTATAATTGTGGCGATAGCAGTGATAATTTTACGCATTAAACAACCAAATTTAAAACGTTCATTTAAATGCCCTGCGGTTTACTTAACATCAACTTGCGCGATATTATCTTGCGGATATTTAGTTTACCAATTATTGATTAATAATTGGCATTATTTTCTAGCGTGGACATTGATTGGTATAATTTTTTATTTCGCTTACAGCTTTAAAAATAGCGAACAAAAAAAATTGTAAAAAAAATTTTATTTGAAAATAAAATTGCAATATTCAACAATTGCTTTATAAAGCAAATACCAATTTTGCTAATCTATTTCATAAATTTTTACAAAATGACTATTCCTAAATACGTTTATTCCTTTGGCGATGGCGATTCGCAAGGCGATGCCTCAATGAAAAATTTATTGGGCGGAAAAGGTGCTAATTTGGCTGAAATGTCCAAAATGGGTTTACCAGTTCCGTTAGGTTTTACAATTACCACAGAAGTCTGTGATGTTTATTATAAAAATAATAAAAAATTCCCAGATGAACTTAGGTCTCAAGTCCAATTGGCTCTAGAGTTAATCGAGCAAAAATTACAAGCTAATTTTGGCGATCAAGAAAATCCACTTTTATTTTCTGTTCGCTCAGGAGCTAGAGCTTCAATGCCAGGAATGATGGATACGGTTCTTAATCTTGGTTTAAATGATCAAACGGTTATAGGTCTTGCCAAAAAAAGTAATAATAAAAGATTCGCATTTGACTCTTATCGCCGTTTCATTCAGATGTATTCTGATGTAGTTTTGGGAGTTGATCACTATAATTTTGAAACAATTCTTGATGAAAAAAAGCAAGAATTTGGCGTTTACAATGATACCGATCTTACTGAAAATCATCTTGAAGAAATTGTTAAATTATTCAAAGCTGAAGTAAAAAAAGAATTAGGAAAAGATTTTCCTCAAGACGTAAATCAACAACTATGGGGAGCTATTGAAGCGGTGTTTTCCTCTTGGATGAATGAACGTGCAATTACTTATCGCACTCTCAATAATATTCCGCAGGAATGGGGAACTGCTGTTAATGTGCAGTCAATGGTTTTTGGCAATATGGGCGAAACCTCAGCTACGGGAGTTGCCTTTACTCGCAATCCGTCAACTGGAGAAAGAGAGCTTTATGGTGAGTATTTAATAAATGCTCAAGGAGAAGATGTTGTCGCTGGAATTAGAACTCCACAATCAATTACCATAAAAGGCAAAGAGCAACTTGATTCAACTCTTCCTTCAATGCAAGAAAC
>Ga0114971_10000944_pt1 | contig 19861 bp, 15 predicted proteins | sample M_140625_MF_Meta_FD_87320 | JGI IMG/M metagenome (GOLD analysis project Ga0114971, IMG submission 87320) | Freshwater microbial communities from Lake Montjoie, Canada to study carbon cycling - M_140625_MF_MetaG | ecosystem: Environmental > Aquatic > Freshwater > Lake | place: Lake Montjoie...
TGCTGTTGCTGTTGCTTTTGCTTTCGAATTATGTCATACAAATTTCCATATTTTGGATCTGGACGAAGAGAAGATTTTTTGAGGGCAGAGAGAGACGGATTTTCCATAATGATCAATATATGATGAAGACACTTACAATAAATCTACGATATTTTCATTTCAATTTCCCGATGATCATATTTGTATTTCTATAGTCGCAAAATTGAAACAATAATGAAAGGGTAAGTCGAATATAGCAAAAGCAAACCAGTATCGTTACCATATCAAGAAATGTCATCTGAGTTACCTATTATGTATTATTCGGAAGATGCCGAGTTGAGTCAATTACGCAAGAGAGAAATAAAGAAGTTTCAGGAGGCGAGGATGAAGATGAAGGGTGCCGGTGGTGTTGGCGGTGGCGGTGGCGGTGGCGGTGGTCGTGGTATTGGTCGTGGCGGTGTTGATGGTTTTGGTGGTCACGATTATGACATCACCGATATGACCAATCAAGACGTTGCCATCGTGTGCGAAGAATTGTGGATCGATTTAAAGCAGTGGGTTGGGTTACACAATAATCTGTGTTATTGTGGTGAAAAGGTATACACGTCTGTTGCGCGCAATTTGGCGATATTGTTGTGTATTGCGGCATTCTTGATTACATTTCGTTGGTATGTCGGTGCTGGGAAGGATGCGTGTTCTTATGGTGTTGGTTGGGGGGCGTTGAGTCTGATATGCGAAGTGATGCGCTACGCCGGCGAGTTTCTGCTTGTGGCATTGATTGGTATTTGCGGATTTTGTTGCGGACTGTTGCCTATTATTGTGTGTGTTTGTGTTTACGAAGGAGTCGATGACGATGATGATGGTGCTGGTGTTGGTGTAAAAGAAAAAAGTGAGTGAAGTGCTGTGCGTGTTTGTGTGCTGTGCGTGTGTATGTGTGCGTGTTTGTGTGGTGTTAGTAAACTTTTTTTACATATTATCAGTCCACCTCGATGATATTGATTGCTGGGAGGGCTGGGTGGACTGGGCGGGCTGGATGGACATTTTCGAAAATATTGACGGCAGCAATCCGTGCCCTCTCGTCGTTGTTTTGCGCGTCGTATAGCTCCTGGATGTATGCGTTTGCTGGATGGCGCTGAGCTCGGATTCGGTCAGCGGGATTGTTTTCGCGTTGGTGTTCACCGCCGTTGCCGCCGCCGTGGTTGTCTGGCAACGTGTAAGGGTTCGGGTATTGAGGGAAATCATATCCGAATTGTATACGCGCGCGGCGATGGGTGTTGATTTGGTCAGCGGCATATGTGGAATACGCCTCGCGTCGTTCTTCTTCTGTGGCGGCAGCGGGATAAACCATAGCCCTCCATTGTTCGTATGCGTCTTGTGCCCCCCTTGGGTCCATATCATACTCCGGGATGACAATGGCGCGGTTTGCCTGTCGAACGAGTGCCGGATCTGGAAATACGTTGGTCCCCGGTCCCCAAATGACCGCCGCCGGAATGATTTGGGCAAATGCTTCGAAGTTGTTGCCGGGTTGTGCCAAAAGCGAGGCTGTTTGTATAACCCACTCGTCGTTGTATGAGGGGGATGTCAGAATCGCGAGCTGCTCGTTGGATTGATAAAATGGCGCGTCGGGGGCTTGGAGTTGAAACAAGCGCTGGATTGCTCCGGCGATCGGATGGTTCTCGTGGTAGGATACGGCGACAGGAATGTAGCGACCTGTGAGTTGTTCTTGTCGCGGGTATCCATTGCCGACATTTTCGACTTCTTCGATGTGTAAAATACAGCGGCGCCATCCGGGGGTAGCACAAGGGAGAGGAATGAGGACAACTTCGGGGAAATCGTTGGGGCGTAGATCGGCTTGTTCGCGTCCAAATGATCCGTCGTAAATGAATCCGGATGTGTCGTGCGCTGAGGGTGGAAGTGTTAGAGCGTCGAAAACAGTGTCCCACATCTCGACGCTGGTGATGTGGCGCGAACGCGTATAGCGGCCTTGATTTCCTGGGCGCCCCATATTGAGACCGTGGTTGTTGATGATGCTGTGGACGTTGGTGCGGTGGGCATATTCGCGGTCGTTTTCGTGGGCCATTTTGTTTGTAATTGAATTGATATCGGGTTTGGTTTCGGTTTCGCTGCCTCTATATTTTGAGCATTAAAACGTTTCAATTTTCCGAAAGGGTCTGGTGTGGAATTAATAATGTAAATATAATATATTATGAGTAAAAGACGTTCTGGATTAGCAAATCATAGAAGGGCCTATTGTATTTATTGTAGTGTTCCTTGTCCGTCTGTTACGCTGGGGGGTATAGCGACAACAAATGATGGAATAATTTGGTTACTAAATCAAGATACAACTATTTTAGAATGCCAGACTTTAGAAATTCCGGCAGGACAAGAACTACAAACAAATCATTTTACATTGACAAATAATGGCACCATTAACGTGAGAGGAACTATCCGAAATGCTCAAGATACTTTAGGCAATAATAGTATTACTATCAATAATGGCATAATTAATATTTTTCCTACCGGAACTATTGTTGCGGTTGATGGTGGTAGTATAATTACCAATAATGGTATAATTAACAACTACGGAGACTTTTATTGTCAGACTTATGGCGTAATTAACAATAATGCTGGTGGCCGAATCAATAATTATTCGGCATTTTCTGGAAGTACTGGCGGATTTCGACTTAATGCTCTGGGAACTTTTAATAATGTTGGTGTATTTATTAACAATACAGGCGCTACAATTAAAAATGCTTTTGATGCTACAATTTACATCTATGGTGGTGGATTAATTACAAATAATAGTGGAGGATTAATTACAAATGACGGAAATATTTTTACTGGTATACCTCCTTGTGGTTTAGGAATAATTAATGGTCCCGGAACAATCAATGGAACTGGAATAATCCCTCAAGGTTGCCCCCCTTGAAAAAAATCAAATAATTAATAATATATTTTATTAATTATTTAAAAATACAAATTATTTTTACACAAATATGGTCATGTATTTAGATGCGGGTTGAAATTTACCAGCTGTAACAGGAACTGGCGATAGGGCTTCGCCTCCTGTAGAAAAAAACTTACCTTGGCTTACCTGGGTGCGGTCGTTATGGTCGTCGTCGGGGTCGCTGTGGTCGCTGGGGTCGTGAGTGTTTAGCTACACTCCTCGCTGTGGTCGTAGTCGCCTTGTTTGGGCTCGTCTTCGTAGTCGTCGTATTCGTAGTCGGAGTCCCAGCACTCGCAGTCACCACCACCGCATCCGCATCCGTCGCATCCGCATTCTTCGTCAATGCGCTGAGAGAGGGAGGGAAGGGGGTGTTGGGGAGCTTCTGTTGCCGCTGCGGTTGGCGTTGTTGTCTCCTCCATAAATGCGGTACATCCGCGGCAGAGGTAGAAGGTGTCGCCTGTCTCGCGATTGGGGCCGATCAGCCAGAAACCGCCATTGCGAGGATCAAACATCTGTGAGCACGTGCGGCACTGGTAGTGATTGGGGTCAAATGAGGAGTTTGCTGCGTGAGTGAGGGGGCCAAGTGTAGGTGCTGCTGCGGATGCGGATGTAGATGCGGATGTGGATGTGGGGGCAGCGGTTGTGGTGGCTGAAAATGATGATTCGAGTGTCTCCATTTCCTGAGCGATTGCTTGACGATGTGTTTCGATCTCGGCTGTGGCGTCGTGGATGTTGGTAAGGAGTGCGGCGATTTGACGCTCGTGGCTTCGGATGTTGGCAAGGGAATCCTGAACTGATTGGTTCACGCGTTGATGGCCCTGCTCGCGTTCCTCAATTTGCTGGGCGATTTCGTTGAGAGCTTCACAGATGTCACCCATTTCGATTTCTCCGACGACGTGTTCGACGACGGGCTCGACGACGGGTTCGACTGCTTGGTGGGTAGCGGCGATGGTGGTAGTGGTCTGGTCATCGTTGTGGTCGTCATCGTCATTGATGATTTTGCGACGCTTGGCGGGAGGGAATGCTGCTTCGTATTCTTCCACGGTGTCGTAGAGGAACTCGTGGCGGTTGACATTCCAGATGCTGCCGTTGCCGTTGCCATTGCCGCTGGATGCGCTCTTGGATGGCTTGGTTTCGGCTTCGGCGGACATCTTCATTCGGGCGATCATTTCACGATGCTTCTGAGACAGCTTGACGTGTTCCCAAACCTGGCAATGAAGTTGAGATGGAAACACATCTTTGTAGCCCAAATGGCCTCTGGTGTCCAGAAACACACAGTCCGTCAGCTTTGACGTGATTGCTTGGACGCTGGGGGCACGTGTGCGTGCGGTGGCGGCGGTGCCTGGCGTTTTGGGAGTTTTGGGAGTGATGGGCGCGTCGTCGTCGTCTTCTTGGTGGACAGGCTTGGGGGAGGCGAAACTGAATTCGAGCATTTCGGCGATTTTCCAGAGGGGCATTTGGTTCCTGTGTTCAAGGTAAGCGAGAGAGAGTTCTTGAAGTTCGAGTTCCGTCCAGTGATGCCTACGCATTCCCGGACGAGACCCAAATGATGAAGCGGTGCCGGCGCGAACGATGCGACGAAGGATGGCGGGATTGAAAACAGTTGATGACATGTTGGCTTTGTAACGTTGATGCGAGATCGGGGTTGCTTTTTAGGGCGCTATATTCGATTTATAGGATTATAATCATTTCAATTTTCCGATGTGCGAAAATGGAAATGGAATGTGGGGGATCCTAAATAAAAAAATGCTAAAAAATAGAAAATGATTATAGAAAATCATTATGGTGGTTATTTTTTCTTTGTCCAGTTTTTGCGGCCATATTTACAATGTTGGCGTTGTGAGAAACCTTTCGGGTGTTTACAATTAATGCTTTTTTTATATTTGAGCGACCATTTGTGTTTGCGTGTGCGGGTGCGGGTGCGTGTGCGGGATTTGGTTGGCATAGATGCGTTGATGCGTTGATGCGTTTATGGATATATATATATATATACAAAGAAAAAAATAAAAAAAGTGGTTTTATACGGGGGACGGAGTCCCCCGTTATCCCCCTCTACAGGGGACTCCCTCTACAGGGGACTCTGTCCCCCGTTATCCCCCTCTACAGGGGACTCTGTCCCCCGTTAACCCCCTCTACAGGGGACTCCGTCCCCCGTTAACCCCCTCTACAGGGGACTCCGTCCCCCGTTATCCCCCTCTACAGGGGACTCTGTCCCCCGTTAACCCCCTCTACAGGGGACTCCGTCCCCCGTTAACCCCCTCTACAGGGGACTCTGTCCCCCGTTATCCCCCTCTACAGGGGACTCTGTCCCCCGTTAACCCCCTACAGGGGACTCCGTCCCCCGTTATCCCCCTCTACAGGGGACTCCGTCCCCCGTTAACCCCCTGGCCTACGGCATTGAGGTTTACGCGCGGCATCGAATTGTCACTGGGTCCATAAGTGTTGCGCGATTGATTGTGCCTGTGTGTCGCGACGGAATGACATCCCGGAATTCTTTCTTGAGTTCACCCAAAACGGGGTTGCTCATTTTCACATAGAGCTCCGGGTGTTGAAATATATTCCCTCCCACGAAAATATCCAGGTGAATATCGGGGGTCATCAGGCACGGCAGGAAGTGGCCAAACATCAGTGCGGACGCTTCGTCTCCGTCTTTTGTTGCTAGATAGTTTGCGCGGGAGATGATGGTCTTGATGAAGCGCATATTGAATCCAAATACGCCGACGAATTCGGGGGAGATGACGCACGATGCTCTTACAATGAAGCGATACATTGCGTGAACCATCTGCGTGGTCTGGACGACCCGAGAGGCGTTAATACGGATTTGTGTTTCCTTGGAATGGGGCCAAAATAAGCTAGCACCATTGTCGACGCGGATGGTTGCGGTGCCTTCGGCGTGGCGACTTGAGCGGTCGTTCATATTCAACCATTCTAAATTCGCATCCAGGTAACTTTTGATCGCTTGATGAAACGTGTGTTTAATTGAGTAGACCCAGTAATCGTTGTGAGGGCCTGGATCGGCGATGACGTCGTATGAAGTTCGCTCCCCGCGGCGGACGCTTTGGACTTTGGCGCGCAGATCGGCCCATCTGGCTGCTGAGGCGGGGTCGGTTTCGGGGGTGCCTATAAGTTCAAGGCATTCGCGGGCATAGTATTCCGCCTTGTGAAATGAATGTGAGCCATATATAAACTGGGGATACGGGGCCATTGGGGTTTTGAATCTATTAGCCATAAGTTGTTTCAGGGTGATCTGTAATTCCTCGGGGATATTTCGCATTGGGTTTGTGGCGTATTCCACATATGGTGCGGCGATTTGGTTGGCGCGGTTTTGTGAGCCTGATGACCGGCGCAAAATGTGTTGAAGTCCGTCGTGGTGGAGATTGTGGACATAGTGTTTGTCGCGGTAATTGTTTACGTGCTGATTCACGATGGCCTCGATGCCGGTTCGTTCGCAACAGAGGCGAATAGCAAGGAGGGCAATGAGTGATCCGGCGACGGTGCGAATGTGTTGATGAGGATGAAGCGCACTGATTGCCGTGACTTGTGCCCTTGCTTTGCCGTGTGCGACGGCGAGAGTGTCGTTTGATAGTGGTCGCTGGATATGGGCAATGGATTGCTGTTGTTGAAGGTGTTGAAGTTTGCGTCGCAGCAAGAATGGATGAAGGATGTCGGGAACGTGTCGGCGCTTGGGTTTGGGTTGCTCTGGCTGGGGCTCGGGTTGGGGCTCGGTGATGACTCCTTGTTCGATCGCTTGTTTGTGAATAGTGTCGCGGATTTTCTCGTATCTGGCCTTGTAAAGTTGGCGACGTTCGTCGTCGTGTCCCGCAATAGGGTGAGGGCGACACGCGCGGGTCTCTTCGGTATCCAGGATGACAAGAATGAGCCCGTATTTGGGAAGTTCACCAGATGCGAGTTGTTGGCGACGGCGTTGGCGTCTTTCGAAGCGGCGCTTGTTGCTTTTGTTTTTCCACACGTGAGTGAATCCTTCAGCTGCCGCGATCTCGGCTTCCACCATTTCGCTTTGAAACTTGTGGTCATAACGAGCAGGGAAAATCTCGGTTTCGGACACTTCTTCGCTGGGGGAATGCGGCACCCTTTCGTCATCAGAGGGGTTATGCCACATTCGATAGCTGGTGTTGAAGAAATCGTTTTTGCGAGGGAAGTAATGGACGTAAAGGCATTCACCAAGGGGGTTGGTATACTGGACCGACTCGTTGCTGGTTCCGACGTGGCAGCAACAAGTGTCGGCGCTGGAGGGTTCTTCGCAACACTTTTTGATAAATGTTCGCTCAGGTGGGACATTTGCGGGGTCGAAATTGGCGTGACAACAGTCGGGGCGCACGACGACGAGTGTTTTTGGGTGTTGCGGGAGCGCGTATTTCATTTTGTCGAGCAGGTGGTGCGAAAGTGTGTAGTCGGGTTGCGGTGCGGCGGCGGGGGGTGGTGCGGCGGGTTGCGGTGCGGCGGGGGGTGGTGTTGTGGTTGGAGTAGCGGTGAGTTGCTGAATGATGCGTAGTTGGTTTCTGAAATGTTCCATAGATCGTGTGGCGTGTGTGTGATGAAGTGCGGTGATTGCGCAGTGGTAGTCAAGTGTGCCATTACCTTCCATAAATTGCTTGTAATCGTTGACGAGATTTTCGGCGTGGTTGCCGGCGGCGTGTTCGAATACACGAAATCCTGTGTGATCGTAGGTGTATTGTTCTTCTCCACTAGTTGCGGGGGGTCGGCGAACTGTTCTGTTGGTGGGGTGTGATCGAGTGGCGATATCGTCGGCGACATCTTGAGGAGACTTGATGGACTTTGCGAATGAACGGGAAAACATTTGAGTCGATAGTTGATGTGATTTGGCTTTTTCTCTGAGAGGGCACTATATATGAATTATATAGGATTCTCTATTTCAATTTTCCGAATAAAAAATAATAATCGTTTATTAATCTGTAAATGCCGTAATGCCGATGGCCAGGGGGTTAACGGGGGACAGAATCCACTGTAAAAAAGTGTTAGTTGTGCGTTGTGCGGTGTTAGATAGCATTGTGAGCATCGCGTGTGCGTTTCAGGCTTATTTGCCACGCGGGGTTGAGAATGCCTTTGTGGTTTCTCCATCTTAGCAGCAGATGAAATGTGGTGCTAGGTTTGGCAGCGGATTGAAGGACGATCGTGTTTCCATTTTTGATGGAGTGGAACTGAAGATTGGACATCTCTTCCTGCGTGATCGTGTCGTAGTGGAATTGCCCGCTCTTCCAAAGGATGTAATGTTTATCTGTTTCGTCGGCGATGAGTTTGGCGGTGAACGCATTCACGTCGATTTGGCTGCCAAATAGGGTGAGATATTGCGTGATGGATTCGTCGACGAGGGCGGACTTCTCCTTTTTGAAAAACAGCGATTCGCGCTCCTTTAGTTGTGCGAAGAATGGAAGACCTTCGGTGTCGACTTTTGTTACCATTTTTAGGTATTCTTCAAGGGGTGGTTTTGGTAGTTCGGCGTCGTTAGGGTTGCGGCCTGTAGTATCGATGGCGATATACTTGTCGAGGTAGTTGGTGTAGTAGAATTCGTCATAGGTTGGGATGGATTCGGGAAACAACTTGTCTCTCGCTTTTAGAGATAGGAATTGCGGTAATTCGTTAATACGGGTGGCGTTGTATTTGAACTCTGCTTTGCGTTTTGCGACTGTAGCACCCGTTTCGCCGTCGAGGAATGTGATGTCGGCATCATAGTTGAAAACTCTGCCTCCTTTTAGTTCTACTTTGGTTTTGTAGTGGGGGGCGGCGGTGGTGTCGGCGGCGGCGTCGGTAGTCTGGGGAGCTAATTTGGTCATAACTTTGTTCCATTCGTTGGAGACTTGTGTCCATTGTGCCCCGTGTGTTTCGTGGGTGAGGAATTCTGTGGGAGGGCTGGAGAGTAATGTGAGCACAGGTTCACGCACCTTGTTTGTCGCGTCATTTTGTTCGCGCGTTGATGTGCCAAAGAAGGTGGCGATGTCTTCGACGCGGGTGGGCTTGGTGGAGGAGGCTTTCTTCGCGGTGGCGGTGGTGATGGTGACAAGCGGATCTGTTTCGGCGACAATGGTGGAGCGCAGCATTTCGACATCAACTACGTTATTATATTCGCGGGTGATAATACCCATAATGATGTTCACGATATTGTCGCGGACTTGAAGAGTCAAGTTGTTCGCTGCGGCTCTTGTGCTTCTTCCGGATTCGGGTGTCGTAGGTTGCTGTTGTTGCGGTTGTTGCGTTTGTTGTTGTTCCATATCAATGAACGATGTGTGGGCACTACATCAGGGAGAGAGGTTGTTTACGATTTCAATTTTCCTTTTTTACATAGAGGCTCAAAAAAAGCTGTATTCATTAAATCCATAATGATGCTGCGATGCTGCGATGCCGTAGGCCAGGGGGTTAACGGGGGACAGAGTCCCCTGTAGGGGGTTAACGGGGGACAGAGTCCCACGTAAAAAAAGTGGGTTTTTGCCGATGGTTGGTTTCGATCCAACGTCCTCCCCGTTATGAGCGGATAACCAACCCCAAGTCGGACCATTGCGGGTCGAAGTGAGCAGGGTCGGGTGTTTAGGCGCTCTTCCTCTGAGCTACACCGGCGGGGTGTTTGTGTGGGGGTTGCTACATTAACGATATGTAGCCAACGGTTCAGTTTAATTGTCAGAACTAGACACTACCGGTAACGAGCATCGATCTCGTATTTTGGAACCCAAGGTGAACCACGTGTTGCCATTACACTATACCGGTGAAATGTGTTTGCCTGCTTCTGATAAAGGGGCGAAGTGTAAGATACCGGCGACAGGTTTTGATCCTGTGACCTCAGGGTTATGAGCCACTGCGCGCTCCCTCTGCGCCACGCCGGTGAAGGGTGCTCTTGTTTTACGTCGCGTGAGCTATGACGGCGCGTTTCTGTAAAACGCGCAAAGTGTAAGATACCGGGAACTGGTTTTGATCCAGTGACCTCGGGGTTATCAGCCCCGCGCGCTGCCCCTGCGCCATCCCGGTTAAGGGTGCTCTTGTTTTACGTCGCGTGAGCTATGACGGCGCGTTTCTGTAAAACGCGCAAAGTGTAAGATACCGGCGGTATGAATCGAACATACGACCTCGTGGTTATGAGCCACGCGCGCTAGCCTCTGCGCCACACCGGTGAAGGGTGCTCTTGTTTTACGTCGCGTGAGCTATGACGGCGCGTTTCTGTAAAACGCGCAAAGTGTAAAATACCGGCGACACGTCTCGATCGTGTGACCTCAGGATTATGAGTCCTGCGCGCTGCCTCTGCGCCACGCCGGTGAAGGGTGCTCTTGTTTTACGTCGCGTGAGCTATGACGGTTCGCTTCTGTAAAACGAACGAATTGTAAATACCGGTGACCCGTATCGATCAGGCGACACCGGATGTGTTACGTTTAACGTCTCTAACTAGACGAATGCTGTGTTTAACATCCTAGCCAAGACGACCAGCTTCTGTAAAGCTAGTGAATTGAAATAATACCGGCGGTATGAATCGAACATACGACCTCAGGGTTATGAGCCCTGCGCGCTAGCCTCTGCGCCACACCGGTGAAGGGTGCTTGTTTTACGTCGCTAGCATTGACGGTTCGCTTCTTTAAAGCGAACGAATTGTAATAATACCGGCGACTCGTCTCGATCGAGTGACCTCAGGATTATGAGTCCTGCGCGCTGCCTCTGCGCCACGCCGGTGAAGGGTGCTTGTTTTACGTCGCTAGCATTGACGGTTCGCTTCTTTAAAGCGAACGAATTGTAATAATACCGGCGACTCGTTTCGATCGAGTGACCTCAGGGTTATGAGCCCTGCGCGCTGCCTCTGCGCCACGCCGGTGAAGGGTGCTTGTTTTACGTCGCTAGCATTGACGGTTCGCTTCTGTAAAACGAACGAATTGTAATAATACCGGTGACCCGTTTCGATCAGGTGTCCTCAGGGTTATGAGCCCTGCGCGCTTCCTCTGCGCCACACCGGTAGTATATATGATCTAGCAACATCTGATTGGATTGTGTGTTGTTGTTGTGTCGATGCGTTCTAGATTTATGATTTAGGTTGATTTCAATTTTCCGTTTTTACATAGAGGCCCAAAAAAAATGAAATGCGGGGTGTTGAGAGCATAACTGAGGGCATAGTAAATAGAAAATTGAAAATAATGCTCCATACCCATTATCATAATATAGTTAACATTTTTTCATATGAAATACGGGGGACGGAGTCCCCCGTTATCCCCCTGGCCTACAGCATTTAAATGAAATACAGGGGGGGCGAAGCCCTCCGTAAAAAAAGGTGTTAGAACATATGCGTGCGTGTATGTGTGTGTGCGTGTGTGGTGGCGTCATTTAAGGTCCAGGGCGGTAATAGCGCGTTGGGTGGAGTTGGAGACAGCGTTGTCGCTCCTCGATTTTGCCCGTGATGGTGCGGATGAGTTGTGATGTGTGGTGTGTGAGCGTGACGAGCTTGACGAGTGTGAGTTGGTGCTGGTAGTTCACGATTTGGTCTTTCATTCGCTGGACTTTGAGGATGTCCCATTGGTTGCGGTGGCGGATGTTGACTTGGTTGGGGCGATGGAATGCGGCGCCCATTGGGTTCATTGCGAGTTCGAAAGGTTCCTCCTCCAAGGCGTGGCAGTCTTTGAGTTTGCGGAGGATACAATCGCGGGGTGCGACGCGTGAGAATCTGGCGAAGACTTGCTCAATGAGTTTCGGATTGAGATGAGGATCGACAGGAGAGTTGCCAGTGGTGGACTCTGCGTGGTCGACGAAATCCATATACATTGCGACGAGTTCGCGGTATTGGAGATCGGACAAATGCCAACGAGGGTGATGCGTGTGATGCGAAATTGAGATGTTGGCGGTGGCGGGGACTGCGGGGACTGAGAAACTAGAGACCGAAAACATTGATGTGGTTGTTGTTGCTTGCTGGGAGCTGCGATTGATTTGTGTGGTGCGAACCATTTCAATTTTCCGATGTGTATATATTGTGATTCGTTAAATCAATAATGCCATAATGCCGTAGGCCAGGGGGTTAACGGGGGACAGAGTCCCCTGTAAAAAAAAGGTGTTAATGGTTTTGGGTGATATCGCTACATATGACCATTAAACGATTTGTGTTGTGTGTTGTGTGTTGTGTGTTGTGTGTTGTGTGTTGTGTGTTGTGTGTGTGTGTGTGTGTTGTGATTAGTCCGAGACGCTGCCTTCGCTCGATGCCGATGAAGTGTTTTCCGTTACACGTGGGCGATACATTGATCCTTGAGTGGTGAGTCCATCGACTTCACGATAGCCGTCAAACGACTGAATCAGGACTACGCATTCTCCATCTTCATTGTAGCAGATGTGGCGACGGGTGTGATAGATTGCGTTTATACCCCATCTTTCGTGCTCGACTTCAGCGACTGTGCGTGCTTTGCGAACACCGCGGATGTTGCTCTTGAAACGCCGATCAAGGTCTTCGGGGTTGGGGGCGTAGGATTCGAAAGGGTTGCGGCCTCGGGCTGGACTTTGTCCGCTTTTGCCGTTCAATTGACCTTCTTGTGCGAGTCTTTCAAACTCTGCTGCGCTGGCACAAAGGACTTGACGTGACTCGATTATCACGTGATCGTCGATGTCTCCTGTGATGCGTGCTGACAGCTTGGGTGGTCTTTTCTCGCAACAGAGGTCCATAAGAACCGCGCGGGCTTCTGTCTCCGTCATTGGGTTGGGATGGTCAGGGTGAATGCGATGCGTGCGGTCGCTTCTCTGAATCCGGAACATTGAGGGTTGAAGGCGGGGTTGCTGGAGTTGGGGTTGTTGGGGCTGTTCGAGTTGCTGTTGGGGTTGCTGCTGCTGCTGTTGGTTTCCCAGGCGGCGGCGTTGCCCTGTCGGCTGAACCTTTTTCATCTCCCATTCGTTGTAAAGGAATTCTTCATACGAAATTCGGCCCGCTGACAGAAGCAATGTATTGCGGTGGCAGTAGATCTGAATCGGTTGGAATCCAGAGGCATACCTCGTGGAGTAGTGGTTCATACGTTCAACGGCTTGAGAACTGATGCTGAAGGTGATCTGGTTTCGGTAGTCGTGGGTTGCGAAAGTGCGGTCGTGGCAAGCGTATTCCGTTGAGCGGGAAAACGTCTGATCGTGGACAATGATGATCGGACACTCTGTGGTGATGCCTCTCCACCATTTCGGATTGCTCCATTGGATTTTCTGAGAAATCACATCACTGTCTATTCCGCTTGGTTGTTCATCTTTGTCGACGTAGATCAGACAGTCTTCCAACTCGGTGAACATACGTATGTTCTTGAGGAATTGGTAGATGGCCTTGTTCTCTTTCGCGTTCGGCTTGGCCATATCGCTGTCTCCGTATGACAGACGGATAAGCAATATGTTGCGTCTTGAATTGCCGGTTTCGATTTCGCGACGCAAGTTGGCGATGATCTCTCTTCCTTGCGCGGTCAGTCTGAAGAAGGGCGGCAGTTGTGGAGCGCCGGCTGGTGGTTGTTGGAGTTGGGGCACTTTCTCGAAAAACGGGCGTGACTCAAATACGAGACCGGCGTCGAGGAATCGAGCAGGGCCGCAAAATGTGTCTTGGGGCGTGTAGTCGAAACGAACACCTTCGCCGAATTCTTCCATCATTTCCTCATCATCTCCATTCTCAGCGGCGGCGGCAGCGGTGCCGACTTCTGCGATTTCTCTGGAGTAGATGACTTCCTCTGGCGTGGCGCTGTAGAGAATGAAGATCACGCGCTCGTCTTCGCGCCACGTTCTCCAGATGTGGGCCATCGCCTGGCGAATTCCGGAACCGTGGTCGCATTCGTCGATGTGAACGATGAGCGTAACACGGGGATCGCTGCTGAGAGTGTCGCGGATCTTGTTGTTGTAGTCGTCTTTCTTTTTGTCCGTAATGCCAGAAAGCACCTCGATGCCGTAGCATTTGAGCTCGGCACGTTGGTCTTCGTCAGCTTTGCGGTGCCACTGGGTTAGAAACTTGTGCTTGCGTGTGGGGTGACTTGTGTTGTCTCTCATTGCGAGATACTCGACCATTTGTCTTTTACCTGACTTGACGGGGGCGCGGATGAGGATGCGACGCTTACCTTGTTCGATTGCTTGGATTGGTCCTTTGAGAAACTCGCACAGATGAGCCCTGTCGCACTCGAATTTGGCGACGGACCATTGACGATGATGAGAGGCTGATGACATTGTTCTTGGGTGGTGGTTGTTGATGGATGATAGTTGATTCGAAAAGATTGTTCAATAATTGAGCACTACAGTTGAAGTGTGGGATGAGATCGATTTCAATTTTCCGATAAATGCGTGAAGGCTAAAAAAATGGAAATGTTGGGAGGGCTGTGTGTTGGGATGGCTGTGTGTGCCGAGGCTTAGGGGATTGTCAGTGCGCGTCAGTGCGGACGCTTAGAGGATTGTCAGTGCGCGTCAGTGCGGACGCTTAGAGGATTGTCAGTGCGCGTCAGTGCGGACGCTTAGAGGATTATCAGTGCGGACGCTTAGAGGATTGTCAGTGCGCGTCAGTGCGGACGCTCTCGGGTTACTGTGTCACTGTGCCACTGGGCAATCTGGAAGAGGCTATGTCTCCGCGTCCGCCCGGACAATCTATTCCCCCGATGGCGGGAAACCCCTATATATAGGAAATCGAGAAATGAGTGACAAATCAATAAATGAGTGATGAAATAACCCTCGATAATGGTGTAAAAAAAGTGATGTGATTTAGGGGCATCACTCACTCTCTCACTCTCGCTCTTACCTTATTCGAATATGATACTCTTGGTGGCATCATCCCACGTGCCAATACCGCCCAAGTGAGTTGAGTCAAATGCTGCCAGTGTGTCGCGATCTATCCAAATCTTGACACCTTTGTATGACTCTACCCAAAACCTTCTTCCATAAACCACCTCTGTTGGGCGACGACGATGATGCTGCTGCTGCTGACTGTTAGCCTGTTTCACTTGAGATGCTTGACTGGATGTTTTCGGCATAGTTGATGGTGCGATTGTCTATATACGACTTAGCTGCCTCCCCATTGCGATGCCATTTCCGTTTCAATTTCCCGACCCCCTAATATAGGGAATCGAGAAATGAGTGACAAAACGAGAAATGAGTGATGAAAAAAAAGGTGGTTTTCGTAGCTACAGCTACCACCAAACTATGTCGCGTGACTGTGGGTCTTTCACCCTGGGGTTATTCACCCGGGATAGCGTGCCAGTGTGTGTGTGTGCGTGTGTGTTGTGCGTGTTTACTCCTCCTCGCTGAACTGGTCGATTTCGGTCTCCTCGTCGTCCGCGAAGATGATGGTCTTGGCAGCGTCATCCCAGGTGCCGACGCCTTCGCCGTTGCTTGCGTCGTAGACTGCCAGTGTCTCGGGGTGAACCCAAATCTTGTTGCCTTCGAAGGACTCCACCCACAGTGTCATTCCTTCGACGACTTCAGTGACGCGAGCCTTTTTCTTGAGGGCGGCAGGTTTCTTGGGGGCAGCGGGAGCTGTGACGGGGGAGGCTGCCTTCTTGGCGGGAGTGGCGGGGCTGGCGGCACTGGGCGTGATGAGCTCCTCGACAAGTTCCTCTTCGACAGATGAAGGCGCTGCGTCGCTTGCCCTGCCTGATGCGGATGAGACGAGATCTTGGATCAGCGACGCGTTGACTTCGATGACGGGCTCCTTGGCTTTGGCGGGGCGGCCGCGCTTCTTGGGAGCTTCGGCGTCAGCGGCAGCGGCAGCGGCAGCATCGGCTGTCTTCTCGACCTTTTTGCGAGCCTGCTGTTGCTTCTGCTTCTTCTCACCGGTGGCTTTGGGGGCCTTGGCAGCGGCGACAGTGACGGGCTCGTCAGTCTCCGTTTCTGTGTCGGAGTTGTCGGCATCACTGGCGTTGCGGCTGCTTGCCGGCGTGGTGTCAGTGGTTGCGACTTTGCCCTTGCCCTTGCCCTTGGTGGCACGAGGAGACAGGCTCTTGGGGCGTCCGCGCTGCTTCACTTCCTTCTCGAAATGTTCGTGAGGGATGGTGATGTCGTGTTTGGCTGCCTCTTCGTAGAATGCCTGTTCTGCTGCGTCAGCAAGGCCGAACTTGTCGATCACGTTTGCGAGACGGACGCACTTCTTGCCGTTGGGGGCAGTGTAGTCGAACAAGCCGCACGCCGCACGCATCGCGACAGTTCCGAAAGGAGCGCCCGCCTTCTCGCACGCGGGGCACATCAAACAGGTTTCGGTGTTGTCAGAGACGCACTGGGCGAACAGACCGTGGTAGGAGCGAAGTGCCTGGCAACGGTCGGGGATGGCGACGCCACACCAGGGGATTGGGAGGCGAACCTCCTTTGGGGCTTTGGGCTCCTTGGCGGGTTTGGCGGGCTTTTCAGCATCCGCGAGGGCCTTGGCCGCTTTCGCGGCATCCCTCTCGAGTTGTTTGGCAGCCTTGGCAGCTTCCTTGGCAACCGCTTTCGCGGCTTCCTTTTCAGCTTTCAGGGCGGCTTTCTCCTCCTCGCTGATGACGGCTTTGGGGGCCTTGGGTTCTTTGGGGGCGGCTTTGGGGGCCTTTTCTTTGCGAGCACGCTTGATGGGGTTGCCTTCGGCGTCGAGCTCGACGGGCTTGGTCTTGGATTCGGGGTCTTGGGTCTTGACGCGTTTCTCGATGGTGATGGTTGGGTCGGGGATTTCAGCGTTGATGAGACGACGCAACAATTCGACATCGAAATCCTCACACTCGCGCGCGATCACGGCGAGGATGATGTCGATGAGTTTGTCACGGACTTGGGCAGTCACGTCGTTCGCCATTTTCGCGAAACACCTTTCCACAATCTGGTTGGTTCCGAGAACCACGGCAAGAGAGTTGGAAGCGTTGGAAGTCTGGGTCTGGGCCATAGTTGATTGATTCGATGTAACTTGATGAGAAGCACTACATCCAAACTTGGGGGAAGAATCCATTTCAATTTTCCGATTTTACATTGAAGGCTAAAAAAAGTTCTGTAATTCATAAATCGAAATGGAAAAATGACGGATGAACTAATATGCCGTAGGCTGGGGGATAACGGGGGGCTCCGCCCCCTGTAAAAAAAGTGTTAGAGCATAGACACATACATAGTTTTGAATTACTTACCTTGAATTTACGCAAATCTCCCGCGCTTGCCGTTCATCGCTTTTTTCAAGGATCGTTGACCGGCACGCCGTTGGCCCAGATACCTTCGTATTTCGTTGTTGCCAATCCGTTGCCGCGGTGTGCTTTCACGATACCCCAGCCGTTGGGTTTGTCGTCGCGCCATTCGCCATAGTATTCCAGCCAGTTGACGATCGTTGCTGCGCTGGCTTTGTTGTCTACGTCGAAAGAGCCGTAGAAGTAGATTGGGGAGCGGAAGGTTCCGCGGCCGGTGCGTTTGCCGAATCTGTCAAGGTTGCCAGTGTAGTTACTGCCGTTGGCGTATTTCGTCTGGTTTGTCCAGGTCCAGATTTCTGATGCGTGTTCAGTTGCCATAGTTGATGTGTTCGTTGGGGGTGCTTGATAGCTACTATACACTACTACCCTGCGAACCATTTCAATTTCCCGATTTTACACTCAGGCCAAAAAATACACTGTGTTACTGTGTTACTGTGTTACTGTGTCACAGGCCAATCTGGAAGAGGATATTGTCTCCGCGTCCGCACGGACAATCTATTTCCCCGGATGGCGGGAAAACCCCTATATATAGGAAATCGAGAAATGAGTGACAAATCAAGAAATGGGTTGTAAAAGGGGCTCCATCCCCTGTAAAAAAAGTGTTAGAATCATAGACACATACATATACACTTACCTATATTTGAATTACTTACCTTGAATTAACGCGATTCTCCCGCGCTTGCCGTTTCACGCCTTTTAGGCGGAGGAGGTCCAGTGGTCGAATGCTCCGTCGGTTCCTGCTTGTCCGTTGATCCACGCTTCGCGTGCCGCTTGGTAGGGGGATCCGGTGGCAACCTCTTGCTTCGGGTTCGCTGCTCTGATTGCCGCAAGAGGGTCGCCGTATTTCGCCAGTTGGAGAGCTTGGAATGCGGCGCGCCTTTGTTCGCGGTCGGCTTTCTGTTCGGGGGTTTCGGGCTTGGCAAGGGCGAAGGCTTTGAAAAGCTTGGCCAGGTCTTTGTGTCTTTTGCTTTCGGTGTAGCTGGGCATTGGTTGCGTTGTAGTTGGTGTTGTCTGGGGGGGAACTGCTATACACTACCATCTTGCGAACCATTTCAATTTTCCGATTATACACTATCAGCAAAAAAATACAGTGTGGCTACTGTGTCACAGGCCAATCTGGAAGAGGATATGTCTCAGCGTCCGCACGGACAATCTATTTACCCGGATGGCGCGAAAAACCCTATATATAGGAAATCGAGAAATGAGTGACAAATCAAGAAACCGGTTATGATCTAATCACGCGGGAAATCTATGTAAAAAAGTATTAGAATCATATACACATACACTTACCTATTTTGAATTACTTACTTTGAATTTACGCAAATCTCCCGCGCTTGCCATTCATCACCTTTTTCCAATCTACACTTTCCCCACCGACGGACACACACCTCCCACCAAATGTCTCTTGCTTCTCACACATCCACACTCTTCCATCCTTCCTTCAATCTTCTTCACGTGTCTCTCATCAAACCACATCTTCACATACACACGACCACACATATACCCCAACAACCTTCCAAACCCAAACATCACATCACTCACCTCATCCTTCAACTCTTCCCAGCTTCCAGCCTCACACACCTCGACCACTTCATCCCAGATTTCCTTGATTCTCAATCCAAATTCACCCTTGTCATTCCTCAAGCATCCACAATACTTCATTCCTCTACTTCTTTCTTCAATGCTTCATCTCTTACACCTGGCGAACCATTTCAATTTCACGATTTTACAATGTGGCCCAAAAAAAGAGGTCTTACCCTGCCTCTGCTCCTGCGCTGTGCTCATTTCTGGTGGGGGCAGTTTGAGCACAGTGTCACGTGTAGGCCTGTTCCGAGGGTCCAGCGGCTCTCTCGCACTTCTGCGTCGCTCACCCTGCTTCCGCACTGGCAGGTTTTCGTCTTCGGGGCTGCCGCCGCTGGGGTCTGTTCTTGGGCTTGGGGCTGGGGTTCTTCGCGCTGCCTTTTCTGGCCGATCGTTGGGGATGATGGGGTTGGGGTCGTCATAGTTGGTGCGTTCTTGTGTGTCTGGTTGTCGCTGTCTCATACCATACACCCAGCGAACCATTTCAATTTCCCGATTTCACTATGGGGCCAAAAAATACACTGTGTTACTGTGTCACGGCGGAGCCCCCTGTAAAAAAAGAGGTCTTACCCTGCCTCACTTGAGTCTGCTTACTTACCTCGCTCTTCAGTCTTCCGCTTCTTCCTCGCCATACCTGCGGCACTCGTCGCAATACCAGTATCCTTCGCCGTCCGGGCCGTCTTCCACGCAGTAGGCGAATCCGCAGATACGCTGCCTCAGGGTTCCGTCACAGAACGTCAGTTCCGCGTCTGGGTGGCTGCTCTTTGTCGCTGGCAGGCTCACGCCCATCAGAATGCTTCGCTGGTAGTGCGTCAACGTCGCTGATGCCAGTGGGTAGTAGACGCTCAGGAGACGGGCACGCGCTTCGCTGGTCGTCGCAAGGGCCCATTCTTCTTCGAACCTTGGGATCGGTGTCCACCCTGGGAACCAAGCACCTGTCGTCAACGCGCTCACTTCCGCGCTGCCTGGCGTCATCGGGTTCATTGTCGTCATAGTTGATGTGTCTTGTTGTCTTCTGGAAACTGCCTCACAACATACACCTCACAAACCATTTCAATTTTCCGATTTTACACTGTCAGCAAAAATACACGGTGTTACTGGGTCACAGGCCAATCTGGAAGAGGATATGGTGCTGCGTCCGCACGGACAATCTATTTCCCCAGATGGCGCCAAAACCCCTAAGAATATGCCGTAGGCTGGGGGGATAACGGGGGGCGGAGCCCCCTGTAAAAAA
>Ga0114971_10000945_pt1 | contig 19857 bp, 15 predicted proteins | sample M_140625_MF_Meta_FD_87320 | JGI IMG/M metagenome (GOLD analysis project Ga0114971, IMG submission 87320) | Freshwater microbial communities from Lake Montjoie, Canada to study carbon cycling - M_140625_MF_MetaG | ecosystem: Environmental > Aquatic > Freshwater > Lake | place: Lake Montjoie...
ATGTTGGAGTAAGCATAGGCGTGCATCAGATCTCGCACCTGTGCCTCAAGCCACTCCCACAGATAGGAGTCCTTGGGTAGCACATCGTTCATGCCTTTGACGGCGGTTATTTTCTCGGTCATATTGCGATCTGTGGAAATGAAAGTCTGCTGGGGGCATGGCCCGTTGACATGAATGATCTGAGCTTGGGGCCAAGCACCCTGGCCCTTGAACCCTCTCACCCCTTAACAGGTGCTTTGGGCTTGTTGTGTTCTTTTGCGGGTATTTTAAGCGATAGCGCCCCTTAGAAAAACCAAAGGGAGCGCACGCTTTGGAGACTTAGACGGTGCTGTATTTTTTCTGAATATAGCTCTCAACGAGCTGGTGAAACTCCTTGGCAATGTGTTCCCCCCTTAGGGTGAGTGCCTTCTCGCCATCGATAAAGACAGGTGCCGCTGGCGCCTCGCCTGTGCCTGGCAGGCTGATGCCAATATCGGCGTGCTTGCTCTCTCCGGGCCCGTTCACAATGCAACCCATCACCGCCACCTTTAAATTCTCAACGCCTGGGTACTGCGCACGCCACACAGGCATTTGAGCCCTCAAGTAGTCATCGATCTCTTTGGCAAGCTCTTGAAACGTGGTGCTGGTTGTTCGACCACATCCTGGGCAAGCGGTGACGCTGGGTACAAACTTTCTCATCCCCAAGGACTGCAAAATCTCTGCTGCAATCACCACCTCTTGCGTTCTGGCCTCACCGGGCTGAGGCGTCAAAGAGACACGGATGGTGTCCCCAATGCCCTCTTGCAACAAAAGCGACAAAGCCACGCTTGAGGCCACCGTGCCTTTGGTGCCCATGCCCGCCTCTGTCAGCCCCAGGTGCAAAGGGTGCGTACTTCGAAGAGCGAGTTGGCGGTAAACCGCAACCAAATCTTGCACGCCTGAGACTTTGCAACTGAGCAAAATTTGCTCTGCAGGCAAACCCAACTCCACAGCCCTTTGGGCCGACTGGGTGGCAGACTGAATCAAGGCTTCGTACATGACTTGCCTGGCTTCAAAAGGCTTGGCTCGCTTGGCGTTGATGTCCATGAGACTGGCGAGCAACTCTTGATCCAAACTGCCCCAATTCACGCCAATTCTCACGGCCTTCTTGAGCCTGGCTGCCACCTCAACCATTTGAGCAAACTGCTTGTCGTGTTTGTCACCTTTGCCCACATTGCCTGGATTGATGCGGTACTTGGACAAGCTTTCTGCACAAGCGGGGTAGTCGCTCAACAAGCGGTGACCGTTGTAATGAAAGTCCCCAATCAAAGGCACATCAATGCCCATTCGATCCAAATGCTCGCGAATGTGGGGCACGGCTTGCGCAGCCTCTGGGGTATTGACCGTGATGCGCACAAGCTCTGAGCCCGCAATGGCCAGCTCTTTGACTTGAATGGCGGTCCCAATCACATCGACCGTATCTGTATTGGTCATGGACTGAATGCGCACAGGCGCATCGGCCCCAACCGTCACCACGTTGGAGCCCCAAGAGATTCGAGCGGTTTTGGTTCTGCGCTTGGCCGGCTCAGACAAGGCAATGGACTCGTGTTCGTGCATCATGTTTTACAAAATAAAGAAGTGAAAGAAATAGCGCTCTGTCAAAGCATGGAGCAGCCTCTTATTTTTCAAAGACCAGTGTAGATGATTTGCAGCCCATTTTCGACAAGGGGTTTTTCCTAAAAAAGTGCAGGTCTGAGACTCTTTTTTTGGGGTCTAGGAGAGATCTGGTGCAATGGAGAACACTTTGCCTTTCGCGCGACGCAGATGAATGGAGGTTCTGTCTTGAATCTCCCCTGCCAACTGACCGCAAGCCGCGTCAATGTCCTCGCCTCGGGTCTTTCGGACCGTACAAACCAGTCCCGCATCCAGCAATGCATCGCTAAAACGTTTGATCTGAGCGGGGTTTGAACGCTTCAAGCCCGACTCTTTGAAGGGATTGAAAGGAATTAAATTGATTTTGCAAGGAAAATTAGCGCCCTTAGAGGGCCTGAGCAAATCGATCAAGGCATCGATGTGCCCCTCTTGGTCGTTCACCCCGTCAAGCAAACAGTACTCCAAAGTCACAAAGTCTCTGGGGGCATATCTCAAATAAGCCCGACAGGCGTCCAAAACTTGCGCTATGGGGTACTTCCTGTTCAAGGGAACCAATTCATCCCTGAGCGCGTCGCTTGGCGCATGAAGCGACAAGGCCAAGGCCACGGGTGCATCCAATCCAAGCCTCTCGATCATGGGCACCACGCCAGAGGTCGACACCGTGGTGCGCCTGCGAGATAAACCATAGGCGTGGTCATCGAGCATGATTTTCAAAGCTGGCACCAAATTGTCGTAATTTTGCAAAGGCTCGCCCATTCCCATCATCACCACATTGGTGATGATGCGCTGCTGAGTTGAGCCGTGATCCAGTTGTTTTCTAAGCGTGTGCTCGGCAAACCACAGTTGAGCGATGATCTCAGCCGTCGTCAAGTTGCGGCTAAAGCCTTGGTATCCCGTTGAGCAAAAGGTGCAACCCACGGCACAACCGGCTTGAGAAGAGATGCACAGTGTGCCCCGATCGCTCTCAGGAATATACACCGTCTCGATCGCATTGCCCTGACCAACATCAAAGAGCCACTTGATCACTCCGTCTTTGCTTTTGTGCTCTGAGATCAAAGGCAAGGCTTGAACGTGAGCGGCAGTCTTTAGTTTTTCTCTGAGCGATTTGGCCAAGTCGCTCATTTGCTCAAAGTCGTGCAGACCCCTTTGATGAATCCAGCGAAACAATTGCGTCGCGCGAAAAGGCTTCTCCCCAAGTCCTTGGGCAAACTCAATCATGGCCGCGCGATCAAAATCCAATAACTGTTGCACTGTAGCTTCTTTCAATGTGAGCGCCTTGATGCAAGAGCGCCGGACCAAAGCCCTTTTCCCCCAAGCTTAACACCACCAGCAATGACTGCCTGCCCCCAAATGCACAAAGCCCAAACTGCTCACAGCGTTGTGAGCCGCTTGGGCAAAGCACAAGTTAAATACAAAGACCAAAGACCGAGGGGCCGCGGGTCTATCAACTTTTTTTAGTGCGCAAAGACGTTCATGCCCGCAAAAAAGAAAGCAATCTCTTCTTTGGCTGTATCCACCCCATCAGAGCCATGCACCGCATTGGCATCAATGCTGTCGGCAAAATCAGCACGGATGGTCCCCGCAGCGGCCTTCTTGGGATCTGTGGCTCCCATCAGGTCACGGTTTTTGGCAATGGCGCCTTCACCTTGGAGGCACTGAATCATCACAGGGCCTGAAATCATGAACTCGACCAAATCTTTAAAGAAAGGGCGGTCTTTGTGCACGGCATAAAAAGCCTCTGCCTCACCCCTGGACAAATGCGCCATGCGAGCTGCAACGACCTTTAAGCCAGCCCCCTCAAAACGGGCGTAAATTTGACCAATGACGTTTTTGGCAACCGCATCGGGCTTGATGATAGAGAGGGTTGTTTCGATAGACATTTGAAGTTTTCCTAAATCGGTTGAATAAATTCGCCCCGTTGTGCGCCTACAAAGCACCAAAATGTGCTCTAAAGCTCGGGATAACCCGCCATTTTAGCCCAAAGCCTGCACCAGTTTGAACCCATCTGTGAGCAAGCGGTTTAAAAAAAGAGCCTCTTTGTAAAAAAAAGAAGCCTCTTGCATCGGTTTTTTTAAGCTCAATGCCTCTATCTGCGACCTTTTTTGGGCCCTGAAGGACCCGAGCGCGCCGGTCCGTACCCAGCTTTTTCTCTTCTTTGTTTGTTCAAACTGTCCACGCCAATGTAGCCCACGGATGTTTTCATCGGGTCGGGTTGTGCGGCGACTTTGGGCTTGGCTCCTCGCCCCTTGGGCTGAGACAAGCCAAAGGCTGAGCCCTCTGGCGCATGGCGATCCGACGATGGCGCTTTGGGGTAAGACGCTCTTGGGCCTGCTCCCTTTTGTCCAGGTCTGGCGCGATTGACTTTGGGGGTGCGCGCGGCAAGGCTTGCGCGGTCTGATCCGAGCCCTTGGGTCTCGTTCAAGCCACAAGCTTGTATCAAAGCCCGGATGTCGGATTCATCCAACTCCATGAATGCGCCGCGTTTAAGGCCTCTGGGTAAAACCATCTGACCATAGCGAATTCGGATCAAACGCGAGACCGCGTGACCCACAGCCTCGATCATTCTTCTGACCTCTCGGTTTCTCCCCTCACTGATGGTGACACGGTACCAACAATTCGACCCCTCGCCTCCGCCATCTTCTAGAGAACCAAACTTGGCTGGCCCATCTTCGAGCTGAACACCATCGAGCAACTGCTGCTTTTCCTCTTTGGACAAAGCGCCCAAAACACGAACCGCATACTCTCGCTCCAAGCCAAACCTGGGGTGCATCAACTGATTGGCCAACTGGCCGTTGCTTGTGAAAAGGAGCAAGCCCTCTGTGTTCAAGTCAAGTCTTCCAACAGACTGCCATTTGCCATGCTGAAGACGCGGCAACTTCCTAAAAACTGTGGGTCGATTTTGAGGGTCGTCGTGCGTGACCACCTCTCCAGCAGGCTTGTGGTAAGCAATGACCCGCGTAGGGGGCGGGGATACACGCACATGAATTGCGCGCCCATTGACTTTGACTTGATCGCCAAATTGAATACGCTGGCCAATGTGAGCGGGGACGTTGTTCACAGAGATTCTGCCCTCAATGATCAACTGTTCCATCTCCAATCTCGAGCCCAAGCCCGCTTGGGCCAGGACTTTGTGCAGTTTAGGCGACTCAGGCTGAGGCAACAGAACTCGTTTGGTGAGCACCAGATCCTCGTGCTCAATGTGCTCATCAAACTCCCCCGACACCACATCAGAGAACAAGATTGGCGTGGGCTGTGCATTGGGTTCACCCTCAGAGCTTAAAGGCTTGCCTTGCGGGCCTTGGCCCTCCTTGTCCAGCAAGGCCTTTGATGCAGGACCGATGGGCAAGCCTTGGGTCTCTTGCGCATTTGAATCATCTGTGTGTTGCGGTTCTTGCATCAAAATACTCTGTTGTTATAAGAAAGATGTGGCATGCCCCGAAAAGGACTTGATGCCCTGGTGAGACGCTCTTGGGCCACTCAATCTGGGGTTTGTCTAGCGTCTTGAGCGCTTGCTGGATCGGGGCTCACCGACTCAAGCAACGCTTGGGCATTGGGCGGCGCGGCTTCTTGACCTTCAACGCCAAGTTCAACACTTGGTGGATCAGACTCTTTGTGCAAGGACGCGTTTTCTTCAAGCTCTTGCAAAGCATCCATTTGCGTCAAGGCAACAAGTGCATGGGCATCTAAATCGACAGACTTCAACTCCTCGACTGAATGCAGGCCCAAGTCGTCTAAAAAATGCTTGGTGGTGGCAAACAGTGCTGGGCGGCCCACCGTCTCTTTGTGACCGATGACTTCAACCCAACCTCGATCTTCCAATTGCTTGATCACCAAGGAGTTGATGGTGACACCTCGAATGTCCTCCATCTGGGCGCGAGTCACCGGTTGACGATGGGCAATGATCGCCAAGGTCTCCAACACAGCGCGGCTGTATTTGGGCGGCTTTTCTGGGTGCAAACGATCCAAATATGTACGCATACGCGCACGACTTTGAAAGCGCCAACCACTGGCAACCTCAACCAACTCAACGCCCTTGTCGCTCCAATCGGCTTGAAGGTGACTCAAAAGCGTTTTGATGGTATCAAGCCCCACTTCTTGCGCAAACAACACCCCCATCTCCTTGATGGTCATGGGTTGCATTGCACAAATTAAAGCGGTTTCAAGGACCCTTTTGGCATCCAAGGTATTCATCTCATGCTCCGAACAGAAAAATAGACGCGCTGTCTGTAAAAAAAAGTAAAAAGGGGTGACGCCCAGTTGATGGGCCAGTGAGTCTTAAAAAAAACTCAAACATAAAAACCCATTGCAAGCTCAGTGCTTTAGACCCATACCTGGATTGAGACTCAGTCCCTTTAGGCGGGCAAAGGAATATTCACCAAATTGTAACTGAGTCCTAGACTTTGCGCGACCTGGGACAGGTCTTTGGGCAAGTCGGAAAAAAAGACTTTTTTTTCACCCCCAAAGGGGTGCTCAAAGCTCAGTCTAAAGGCGTGCAAGGCCTGTCTTTTAAGCCCGCCCTCTCCCGTTCCTTTGGCACCGTACATGGTGTCGGCAAACACGGGATGGTGCTGGGCGCTCAAATGAACGCGTATTTGGTGGGTGCGGCCCGTGTGCAATTGACAATAAATCAAGCTGAACTGGTTCAGGCTAGACAAGCACATGCAAGAGGTGTGCGCAACCTTGCCTGCTTGGTGCGCCAAATCCACCGCCGCCATCTTCAGTCGGTTGCGAGTGTCTCGGCCAATGGCGTGGTGGATCTCCATTCTTTGCCCCTCTTGCCAAGCCCCGTGAGCCAGGCAGACGTATTCACGCCTCATCTCACGTCGGGTGATCAGGGCAATCAAGCGGTCCATGCATTCTCTGGATTTGGCAACGACCATCAAACCACTGGTGTCTTTGTCCAAGCGGTGAACGATGCCCGCTCTGGGTACAAATTTAGCCCCCTCGTCCAGCGCCAACAAACCATTCAAAAGCGTGCCACTCCAATGCCCCGCTGCCGGGTGGACCACCAAGCCTGCAGGTTTATTGATCACCCGCAGATGCGCATCTTCAAAGACCACATCCAAGTCCATGGCTTGTGGGACAAAGGCCTGGGTTTGCTCGGTTTGTCGAATGCGCACAAAAAAGCGCATGCCCGCCTTGACTTTGCCAGAGGCCTTCAAGGACTTTGGCGTCAAGCCATTGGGCATTGAAGAAAATGAAGGCACCCTGGCAGGCAGCTCCAAGACCAGGCCCTCTTGCATGAGTTGCTGCACAAAACTTCTTGAAAACTCGGGCAGACACTCACTCAATGCCTGGTCAAGCCTTTTGCCATGGGCTTGCATGGAGATCTCAATTTCGCGCTCCTCCAAGATGCTCTCTTCTGGATTTTGAGCGGTGAAATCTAAAAAATCTTCCCCCCCAGAGTCAATAATTGCTGTCTTGGTGTCCGTCATGGCCGATAATACGCAGGTTCGTTAGAAAAAAATGAAGGGTGTGCTCAGTGCTTGGTCTTTACTCATTATCACGGCTTTTAACAGCCTTGCTGCTCAGCTTGGCCGCCATGGCCCTTGCCTCTTGTGCGTCTAGCAATTACGATGAAACGGCTGACTGGAAACCAGAAAAACTCTATGCAGAGGCCAAGGACAACCTCAACAGCAAACTTTATGAAAAAGCCATCGCTTTGTATGAAAAATTAGAAGGCCGTGCAGCCGGTTCCATCTTATCTCAACAAGCCCAAATTGAGAAAGCCTATGCTCAGTACAAGAGCGGTGACGCCATCATGGCCGTCTCCACCTTGGATCGATTCATCAAAGTCAACCCCGCATCTCCGGCCTTGGACTATGCGTTTTATCTCAAAGGGGTGGCCAACTTCAATGACGACTTGGGCTTTCTCGCAAGCTTTACCAATCAAGACCTGTCTGAGCGGGACCAAAAAGCAGCCAAAGAGAGCTTTGATGCCTTTCGTGAATTGTTGAATCGTTTTCCAAACTCCAAGTACGCCCAAGACGCGCGACTGCGCATGCTCTACGTGGTCAATGTGCTTGCACAGTCTGAGGTGAATGTGGCGCGTTATTATTACAAAAAGGGCGCCTATATTGCAGCCATCAACCGCGCTCAGGCCGCGCTCAATGAGTTCCGGGGCGTGCCTGCCATCCATGAAGCCTTGTTGATCATCCGAGATGCTTACGGGCACCTGGGTTTGAGTCAACTCCAAGAAGACACTCAACGCATCATTGCGTCAACCTTCCCGCAAACGGCAGACATGCCGCTTGACGCGTTCATCAAGCCTCGGCGTTGGTGGCAGATTTGGTAAGTCGCTTGAGGCCTTCTAGCAAGGCCTCTTCATCCGAGACACGGGCCATGGGAGGCAAAGCAGCCATGAGGCGTTTGCCGTAACCAGTCGTTGACAAACGCGTATCACACACCACCAAAACCCCTTTATCGCTTTCACGTCTGATCAATCTGCCCGCGCCTTGTTTGAGAGACACGCCCGCCTCGGCCAAAAAGTAACTGTTAAAGGCACTCTTGCCTTGGCTCTCCAAACGCTTGCTGCGAGCCTCGACCATGGGATCATTGGGCGGGGGAAAGGGCAACTTGTCAATGATGACCGCTTGCAGTGCATCCCCAGGCACATCAAAGCCCTCCCAAAAGGAGGCCGATGCGACCAAGACAAAGCCCCCCTCTTCTTGGGTGGATGGACCTCTAAAGCGTTGCATGAGCTCAACTTTGGAGCCCTCCCCTTGGGCCAACACCTCTATTTCAGGGCGATCTTTTAACAAGTCTTTGAGTCGCAGTGCGATGTCTTTTAAAGCCCTGAGTGTGGTCGTCAAAATGAGGGTTTTGCCCCCTAAGATGCTGATCACTTTGGCTGCCAGCTCACTGACTTGCTCGCTGTGCTTGGGGTCTGAGGGCAGGACCATGTTTTTAGGCACCAACAACACCGCTTGTCTTGCATAGTTAAAGGGGCTTTTGACTTGCAAAACGCGTGCGTGCGTGAGTCCGCAAGGCTGGGTGAACCAACTGAGCGTTGAGTCTGCACCCAAAGTGGCCGACGTAAAAATCCATGCCTTGGGGCTGCTTTGAGCGGCCAAGTTTGTTGCAGGCTCGACGCTTTCACGCGATGGCCCACGCTGGCCCTCATGGCCCAAGCTCACTGTATCGTGAGCGTTTGACGCTTGGGACACACTGCTAGGATGCTCTTGGGGATGAATTTTAGGGCCCAAGGTTTTTGCGATATCAAGAGGTGCTTGAATCAATCGCACCGAACCTGCGACATCGGCAAATCGCACACAACCAGGCTCCAAAGCAGACTCAAAGAGTGCAATGCGAGTTTGCATGTCTTGCACCCTCTCAAAATAACGCTCCCAATCAGGTGCGCTTTGCACAACCACCTCAACAGCGGCCAAAAGATCCTCAAGAAGTTTTGCCATCTCACCCATGGTGTCACGCCACAATTGCTCATCCAAGCCCTGGGGGGCCAGTCCAATCCAACTGAGCTTTTGACTGCGGTCGCTCTTTGCAAAGAGTCCTCTGAGTGTTTTGCTCATGAGCTCTAAGCGTGCAGCCAAGGCCTGCCATGGGCCCATGCCTTTGGCCGATGCAGCACCCAAGGCCAACAAGTCACGCGCCAGATCAATGAGTTGAGAAGAGCTCAATTGCTCGCCCAAAAAATTCACACCCGTCTCGTTCAATTGATGCGCTTCGTCAAAGATCACCACTTTGGTATTGGGCAGCAACTCCGCCATGCCACTCTCTTTCATCGACAAGTCGGCAAAAAACAGATGGTGATTGATCACCACCACATCGGCAGCCATGGCCTCTCGTCTGGCCAAAGCCACATGACAAGACTTGAACTGAGGGCACTCGCTGCCCAAGCAATTTTCTTTGGTCGAGGTGATCATGGGAATCAAGGCCGATCGCTCATCAAGCCCAGGCAACTCGCTCAAGTCTCCTTTGTCGGTGAGCTTGGCCCACTTCTCCACCTTGCTCAGCAAATGAACCACAAAGCGGTCTGGGAACAAGCCCTCCTCTTTGGCCAAGCCCAAACGGTACAAACACAAATAATTGGCCCGACCTTTTAAGAGCGCCATTTTGGTAGGCAAGCGCAAGGCTTGAATGAGTGCAGGCAAATCTCTAGAGAACAATTGGTCTTGCAAGGTTTTGGTGGCTGTTGAGATCACCACCCGCTCACCACTCAATAGAGCAGGCACCAAATAGGCGAAGGTCTTTCCAACGCCCGTGCCCGCCTCAACCACCAGTGCGCCACCAGTTTGCAGGGTGTCGGCCACGGCCATGGCCATGGCGGTTTGTCCCTCTCGGGGAGAGAAGTGGCTATCGAGTTTTGCCAAGGGGCCCTCAGGAGCAAACACCCCAAGGACAGCTTGGTGAAGGGGACTTTGGAGTTCACTCATGGGAGAACTTCTGGAGCGCGAACAAAACGCCGCAGCCAGGTGCCATGGCGTTCAAAGAAAAAAATTCCAACTGAGGGTTCAAAATAGATAAAAAGAAGGGATCAAGATGCAGCGGCAAGAAGACTCAAAAAAACAAAAGCACCAGCCCATGACCTGAGCGAAGGGCTTGCTCGCATTATAGGAACACTTTGCCTACAAGCCTAAGGGTCTATCTTGTTTTTAGGCGGCTGAACGCTTTGCGGCAGCACCAAGGGCACAGGGTGCACCGTCTTGGTCTCCAACCTTTTGCGCAAGTCCTCCCGGTGCTCTTTGGCGGCCTTGATTTTTTGATCATACGCGTCTTGAGCGTTTTGGGTCCTGGTTTGACGATCCTTGGCTTTTTGCGGGTCAATGGGTGGCTCGTGGGTTTGCACTTTGCTGCTCAATTGACGCTCGTGCTCGCTCAAACGTTGCTCATGGGCCGCTTGCCGGTCCTCAAAGGCCAGTTCAGCCAAGCGGGTACGCTCTTTGATGCGCTCGAGCTCTTGGGGGCTTTGTCGCTCATCGAGGTCTTTTAACTTTTGCTCACTTCGCAGTCTCTTTTGTTGTTCGGCGATCTGCGCCTCTTGTTTTTTAAGCACCGCCATCAAAGCATTTTTTTCTTTCAGCGCATCCGTTTTGCAGCCCGTCACAGCAAACTTCTTTAGACACGCTGCGTTTTGTTGTTCATAGTTGTGTTGAATCTGAGTCTTTTGAGCCCTCAGCTCTTCAAGTTGGAGATCCATTTGCGCATTGACATCACTCCCAAGCGCTCGCTCATCGGGCGAAGGGGTGTCAACACGCACGGCAAGTTCCGGCTTGAGAAGGGTTTGCGCACCCATGCCACAGACCCATAGACTCGAAAAAAAAGCGACAGCCACTTGAGCTTGAAGGCGCCGAGTGCATCCACCCATTGAATTTGGCATCAAAGCAAGTGTCCTTTTGAACAAAAGAGGCTTTTTGATCACATTTGAAGTTTCAAACCAACGCTGTATCCACATCTCGCCTATCAAGGCTTAAGAACTCTTTGGACTGCATTTCTTTCAAGCGAGAAATGGTTCGGGGAAACTCATGCGAAAGTGTGCCCTTGAGATAAAGCTGCTCGGGCTGCACTTGGGCTGAAATGATCAACTTCACGCGTCTGTCATACATGACGTCAACAAGCCATGTGAATCGCCTCGCCTCAGAAGCCATCGAGGGTGTCATTTGTGGCACATCGCTTAAAAAAATCGTCTGAAAACGATTGGCCAACTCCAAGTAATCGTTTTGCGAACGCGGGCCAGCGCAAAGTGTTTTGAAATCAAACCAAACCACATCTGAGGCGCGTCGCAAAGCGGTGATTCGCCTGGACTCGATATTCAAATGAGGACTGTCTTTGCTCGCTCCACTGAGCTTGTGGAACGTTTGCATCATGATCTCATTGGCCCGCTCTCCATTGGGGCACAAGTACAAATCGGCTTGCTCCAACGTTTGGCGCCTGTAGTCCACACCATGATCCACATTCAAAACGTCCAACTTGTCATTCAAGAGCTCGATGGCTGGAAAAATCCGATCGCGATGAAGTCCATCCGGATACAGATCATTGGGCTTGAAATTGGACGTGGTCACAAAGCCCACGCCGCACTCAAAAAGCGCGTCCAGTAAGCGGTGCAAGATCATCGCGTCGGTGATGTCGGCCACATGGAACTCATCAAAACAAATCAAACTGTAGCGCTCGGAGATTTGTTTGCCCAAGACACTCAAAGGATTCACCGTGCCTTGCAAGGCCTGGAGTTCACGGTGCACCTCTCGCATGAATTCATGAAAGTGAAGGCGTGTTTTCCTTTGAACCGGCACACATTCAAAAAAGCAATCCATCAAAAAACTTTTCCCTCGACCCACGCCACCATACAGATAAACACCTTTGGGGACATCGGATTTTTTAAAGAGGGACTTGATCCAAGAGCCACGCTCAGACTCGTAGCGCACCCAAGCATCCGAGCAGCGTTGCAAAGCCTCAACGGCCCTAAGCTGAGAAGGATCCCTTTGAAAACCTTTGAGCTTTAACTGCTCATCATAAAAAGCCAATACCGTGGTCATGAAAGAGACATTAAAAGTTAAGCGCTCGCTTGTCCACAGCCAGCGCAGCCTCTTTGGTGGCCTCGCTGAGCGATGGGTGAGCGTGGCATATGCGTGCAATGTCCTCGCTAGAGGCCTTGAACTCCATGGCCACCACAGCCTCACTGATGAGCTCACTGGCCATGGGGCCAATGATATGCACACCCAAAATTTCATCGGTTTTTTCATCGGCCAAAACCTTCACCATGCCTGTGGTGTCGCCCAATGCTCTGGCACGCCCATTGGCTAAAAACGGAAACGTGCCCGCACGGTAGGCGTGACCAGCGGCCTTGAGTTGTTGCTCCGTTTGTCCAACCCAAGCAATTTCTGGTGAGGTGTAGATGACCCATGGGATGGTGTTGAAGTTGACGTGACCGTGCTGGCCCGCAATGCGCTCGGCCACAGCAACCCCCTCCTCTTCCGCCTTGTGCGCAAGCATGGGGCCTCTGACCACATCGCCAACCGCCCAAACATTGGGTTTGGCCGTGCGGCACAACTCATCGACTGCAATCGCGCCTTTCTCATCCAATTCCAAACCAATGGCCTCAAGGCCTAAACCCTTTGTTTGAGGCACACGACCAATCGAGACAATCAACTTATCGGCCACCAATTGCTGCGCTTGACCTTTGGCATCCGTGTAGGCCACAGTGACCCCTTTGGCATTTTTCTTGATCTCGCCAACCTTCACACCCAGCTCGATTTTCAAACCTTGCTTGGTAAACGCTTTGTGCGCTTCGCGTGCGATTTGCTCATCGACCGCGCCTAAAAATGTGGGCAATCCTTCAAGGATGGTCACCTCTGCACCAAGACGACGCCAAACAGAGCCCATCTCTAAGCCAATGACACCTGAGCCAATCAGGGCCAGTTTTTTGGGAACTTGGTCGATCTTCAATGCACCATCGTTGGACAAAATCATCTTTTCATCAAACGCTGCACCTGGCAACTCTCGGGCCTTAGAGCCCGTTGCAATGATGACGTGTTTGGCACTCAACTGGGTGCTCTGCCCACCTTTGGCAGGACTGAGCGTCACAGCGTAGCCGTGCTCTGTCGAAGCGCTAAATGCGCCTGTTCCGTGAAAGAAGGTCACCTTGTTTTTCTTAAAGAGATACAAGATCCCTTCGTTGTTTTGTTTGACCACCAGATCTTTTCGAGAAATCATTTTGGCCAAATCCAAGCCAATTCCCTTGATCTCAATGCCGTGATCGGCAAAGTGGTGCTGTGCATGGTCAAAGTGCTCGGATGATTGCAGCAAAGCTTTGGATGGAATACAGCCCACATTGGTGCACGTGCCTCCAGGGGCTGGCGCACCATCAGCGGTTGACCACGCATCAATACAAGCGGTCTTTAACCCAAGTTGAGCGCTGCGAATTGCAGCAATGTAGCCTCCTGGGCCTGCACCGATAACGATCACATCAAATTGTTCACTCATGATAAGAGCTCATTTCCTTTTAAACATTGGTCCCAAGCGAACCCGGCACTTGATCTCCCACTTCTTTGATGCGCCCCACTCCTCAACCCACTCTCAGGGCAGATAAAAGTCTGAGCCACTCACCTCGGGGAGGTGAGTTCATGTGCTCAAGAGGACACGGCAAGATGTGTGAAATCCATTCCTTTAGATATCAAAGAGCAAGCGAGCAGGGTCTTCCAAGGCTTCTTTCATCGCCACGAGTCCAAGCACCGCCTCACGACCATCGATGATTCGGTGGTCATAACTCATGGCAAAGTAGTTCATGGGTCGAACCACCACTTGCCCGTTTTCAACCACTGCACGGTCTTTGGTTGCATGTACACCCAAGATGGCCGATTGAGGTGGATTGATGATGGGCGTTGAGAGCATGGAGCCAAAAACACCTCCATTGGAGATGGAGAAGGTGCCCCCCGTCATCTCTTCAATGCCAAGCTTGCCATCGCGTGCTTTCGCACCATATTCAGCAATCTTTTTTTCAATATCAGCAAAACTCATTTGATCGGCGTTTCTCAAAATAGGCACCACCAAGCCTCTGGGTGAACCCACCGCAATACCGATGTCAAAGTAGCCGTGATAAACAATATCGTTGCCGTCGACCGAAGCATTCAAGACGGGATACTTTTTCAAAGCATGCACTGCAGCTTTGACAAAGAAGCTCATGAAACCAATTTTGACGCCGTGCTCCTTTTCAAACTTTTCTTGAAACCGCTTTCTCATTTCCATGACTGGCGCCATGTTGATCTCATTAAAGGTCGTGAGGATCGCATTGGTCGATTGAGATTGAAGCAGTCTCTCAGCCACGCGCGCTCTCAGGCGACTCATGGGAACGCGTTGCTCGGGCCTTTCGCCCAGGTCCACTTTGGGAGAACTGACTTGGGGCAATGGTGGACTGGAATGATTTGCCACTTGAACAACAGGAGCGAGTTTAGGCGCTTGAGCGGCAAGCAGCGCATCCCCTTTGGTGATGCGACCATCCCTGCCTGTACCCGCAATCGATGAGGCAGACAGACTGTTCTCAGCCAAAATCTTTTGCGCGGCTGGCATGGCAAATCCTGCGGCGCCTTGAGAGCTTGCCTGAGGGGTTTGAGGGGCTTGGGCCACAATGGCAGGTGCGACTGCATGACTGGGCGGCGCAGACACCGCACCCGCAACGGCGCTCGTGTCTATTTTGGCGATCAATTGATCCGCCAGCACAGTGGCTCCGTCGATTTGCACGATCTCAGAGAGCACACCTGAGGCGGGCGCAGGCACCTCCAAGACGACTTTGTCAGTCTCAATTTCAATCAAGATCTCATCGGCCGTGACAGCGTCACCTGCTTTTTTCTTCCACTTCAGCATGGTGGCCTCGGCCACGGATTCAGACAACTGGGGTACTTTGACTTCAACAATAGACATGATTGACTTTCAGAACTCTTGTATTAAAAAAAACAGTTTGATGTGGGCTGTGCTTACTTGTTCAGCACAAAACCTTTGAGCTTACCAAAGGCGCCTTCAACCAAAGCCTTTTGCTGCTCTTGGTGCAAATGAGAGTACCCCACCGCTGGTGAAGCAGAGGCCGCACGACCAGAGTATCCAAGCTTTTGACCCTCCATCATATTTTCATGAATGTAGTGTTGCACGAAGAACCAAGCGCCTTGGTTCTGAGGTTCATCTTGCGTCCAAACAATCTCGGTGGCGTTTGGATACTTTTTGACCTCATTGGAAAAAGCCTTGTGGGGAAAGGGGTAGAGTTGCTCGGCGCGCAAGATCGCCACATCCTCCAGACCCTTTTCTTCCCGCTTTTTGGCCAAATCGTAGTAGACCTTGCCCGAGCACATCACGATGCGCTTGACTTTCTCGTTCTTTAATTCTTTGCTCTCAGGAATGATGGTTTGGAACCCGCCCTTGGTGAACTCAGACAGGGGAGAAGTGGCATCTTTGTTTCTGAGCAAAGATTTAGGCGTGAAGATGATCAAGGGCTTTCTTAAATTTCGCACCATCTGTCTTCTAAGGATGTGAAAAATTTGGCTCGCTGTGGTGGGCTGCACGATTTGCATGTTGGTGTCTGCAGCCAATTGCATGAAGCGCTCAACGCGAGCTGAGCTGTGCTCTGGGCCTTGGCCTTCATAGCCGTGAGGCAGCATGAGGGTGATGCCATTCACACGGCCCCATTTGACTTCACCGGAGGCGATGAACTGATCAATCACCACTTGTGCACCATTGGCAAAGTCTCCAAACTGCGCCTCCCAAATGACCAAGGTATTGGGATCATTGGAGGCGTAGCCGTATTCAAACCCCAGCACCGCCTCTTCTGACAAAATCGAGTCAATGACGACAAAGGGGGCTTGTGTGTCTGAGACATTTTGCAAAGGCACATAGGTACCTGTGTCCCACTTCTCACGGCTTTGATCATGGATCACAGCATGGCGATGCGTAAAGGTGCCACGCCCACAGTCCTCGCCAGACAAGCGAATGGGAAATCCACTGGAGACCAAAGAGGCCAAGGCCATGTGCTCGCCCATGCCCCAATCCACGGGCACGTCACCACGGCCCATTGCGGCGCGATCGTCATAGACTTTCTTGACCAACTGATGGGGCGTGATGGACTTGGGGATCGTTGTGATTTTCTCTGCCAAGCGCTTCCATTCCGTCAAAGGAATGGCCGTGTCTCCCGCATCGGTCCATTTTTTACCCAAATAAGGCGACCAGTCCACTGCGAACTGGTTGCTAAAGTTGGTGACCAAGGGGTCTACAGAGTGCTTGCCCGCGTCCAACGCAGCGCGGTAGGCTTTGACCATGCTGTCGCCCAGCGTCTCGCCCAAGCCCTGCGAGCTCAAACGATCTGCATACAGCTTTCTGGTGCCAGGATGAACTGCTATCTTTTTATACATCAAGGGCTGCGTGAGGCTTGGAGTGTCTTGCTCATTGTGGCCAAGTTTTCTAAAGCAGATGATATCGACCACCACATCTTTAGAGAACGTCATCCTGAACTCCAGCGCCAATTGGGTGGCCAATGCCACGGCTTCAGGGTCATCTCCATTGACGTGCAAGACGGGAGACTCAATCATCTTGACGACATCAGAGCAGTAAAGCGTTGAGCGTGAATCTCTGGGATCTGAGGTGGTGAAACCAATTTGGTTGTTGATCACGATATGAACCGTGCCACCTGTGTAGTAACCACGCGTCTCAGCCAAAGCCAAGGTCTCCATGACAATGCCTTGGCCCGCAAAGGCTGCATCACCGTGGACCAAAACGGGCAAGACTTGTTGTCCCTTGGGGTCTCCTCGGCGATCCATTCGAGCCCTGACAGAGCCTTCAACCACTGGATTGACGATTTCCAAGTGAGATGGATTAAAAGCCAAGCTCAAATGCACGGCTCCACCGATGGTGCTGACGTCAGAGCTGAAGCCTTGGTGGTATTTCACGTCTCCACTTGGCAACTCTTCAGGCGCAGTATGGTCAAACTCCGCAAAAAGGTCGGCTGGCAATTTACCCATGGAGTTCACCAACACATTCAAACGACCGCGGTGAGCCATGCCAATGACCACTTCTTTGATGCCTATCACGCCAGCTTGCTGGATGATCTCATCCATCGACACAATGAAACTCTCTCCACCCTCTAGGGAGAAGCGTTTTTGGCCCACGTATTTGGTATGCAAGAAACGCTCTAAACCTTCAGCCGCAGTCAAACGATCCAAGATGCGTTTTTTCTTGTCTGCATTGAACGCTGGCTTGCTGCGCATGCTTTCAAGTTTTTGTTGCCACCAACGCTTGTGGTCTTGATTGGTGATGTAATTGAATTCAGCACCAATGGAGCCGCAATAGGTCTCACGCAAGGCGTTCATGAGCTCTCTCAAACTCATGCGGTCACGACCAAAGAAGGTGTTGCTCGTGTCAAAAACCGCCTCTTGGTCTGCATCTGCAAACCCATAAAAAGCAGGATCCAATTCAGGAATGTGTTCGCGCTCGGTGCGCTTGAGGGGGTCTAGATCGGCCCAACGAACACCCACATTTCGATAGGCAGCAATCAACTGTTGGGCCGCCGTTCTTTTTCTACCCATCTCTGCATCTTGAGACGCCATGACCACCTTGGTGCCACCCATCTTTGCACGCTCAGCAAAAGCATTGACAACAGGCAAATGGGGCACATCTCGAGCTTGGGAGCCATCTAAAGCGGGGACATGCTGCAAGGCGTCAAAGTACTCACGCCAAGTATCAGGCACGCTGCCTGGATTGGAGAGGTAGTTTTCATAGAGCTCTTCAACATAAGGAGCGTTGCCCCCGAAGAGATAGGTATTGCCCGAATAGGCTTGATACAGAGACGATGAATCGCTCATTGCGCTGACCTCCGATTCCCTTTAGGAAACTTTAGTTGGTTAAAAAAAACCTCCCGCGACACGGCTGAACCGGTTAGCGGATGCACTGTGGCTGGAAGGGCCTTAGTTTGGTCAGTATTGTGCCATTAAATCGCTCCCGCGTTAAAGAACACCTAAAAGAAAGGCGCTTTGGGCTTTGGAAAAGATCAGATTTAAAGCTTACAAATACTTACAAAGGAAAAGAATTGCAAATCAACATGCGTTTAAAAAGGTCGAGAGGCCTGGTTTGTGTTGGCAAGAAGCAAAAGAGCCACCCTTTTTAACCCGCTGCAAGGACAAAGGGGAGGGTGTAAATAAATCTGTGTAAATCGACTGCGGTTATTGGTGAGCGTTTAAACGATCCCCAAATTCAATTTCAAATCTATTCATCGCAGCTCTCCAATTTTGAATCGGCATGGTCCACTTTTTAGATGCCTGAGTGAGTCAATTTCTGTGCTCTAGCGTTCTTAAAATCCGCCGCTTCGTTAGTAGCGGGCGTACCGGTTCGATTCCGGTTTCGGGCACCATCAATTCAATACAGCTGGTCTTGAATGAACTAAGCTGCTAGTAATTCGTCTTTTAATGGAAGTTGAAATCGTCCTTCTACTATTCCTCGGACAGTGATGTCCTCATCAATTTCCTCCCAACGCAATGCTGATCCAGTTAAACGAAGGGTTACGCCACTAAGTTGATCGTTAGAAGCTTTAGCTAAAAGTTTAAATCGATCGGCAGGAAAGCCAATTTGACGACCATCAGTTAACTCAATGAAAATCATACGCTCAGATGACCATGCTCGAATAGCTCTATAGTCAAATTCAGTTTGTGAAATACTCATTCCATTTCTCCAAAATAAAATTTTCATTTTCTATTAAAGGGTGATTTCAGTTGAAGCTAAATTAATTGCCCCTTTTTGTTGCTGAAAGGTATGCATCTTCATGATCTCGTCTTCCAACGGCAACAACTACGATAACAAGATGTTGATCGATCACTTCATAAACTAAGCGATAACCAACGTTGCGAAGTTTAATTTTGTATGCATTTTGTAGGTCACCTCGCAGTCTAGCTGAGGGTATCTTTGGATCTTGCAGTCGCTTCTCGAGTGCCTTTTGAAATTGAACTTGTATGGTGCGGTCTAACTTATTCCATTCTTTTAAAGCAAGTACGTGGAATTCCAGGCTATAGGTCTTCAATTTTTACCTTAACTGTTTTGCCTCCTGCTCTTGTTTTAACTATTTTGGTAAGTTCTACATCTTCAATTTGTTCAAGCATTTCTTCATAAGTTGTCGCAGATATTAAGTAAGCAGCAGGTTTGTTATGATTCAAAACGGCTACTGGCGACTGATTCGCCACTTCAATCACCTCAGCTGGGTTACGCCTCAAATCAGTCATGCTGACTGTATTTCTAGCGAAAATAGTTTGGGTTACAGACATATACAAGCTCCTAATTATGCCCATTATAATATGCTTTTTAATGTGCTTATTTTACTTTAAAATTGAGCGTTCACTTTTGGCGTATTGATATTTTATTTTGCGTGACTGAATTTAAGCTGTAAACAATAAGAAAAGTGACTCTGCCTTACAACAAAATCTAATACTGAAAAGAGTAGAGGTAAGTCGTTTAACTAAAGCGCTAATTTCGGTGTTTTGAAGGTTTTTGTTGATTTTGTGTTCGTAGCACAAAACGTAGCACAATATTTCCAAGCGGTCTAAGTGCTATTATTAATGCGGGTTCGAAGTGGGCACGATACACTAAAAATCCGCCGCTTCGTTAATAGCGGGCGTGCTGGTTCGATTCTGGTTTCGGGCACCAAGTATCCATGCGCCTTCCAGAGGTATAACTCTTCTGGAAGGCTTTTTTGTGTCTGTTTTCACGTTGCACAGTCGTTGCACAAAATATCTATCGCTTAGCCAGATTTTTGCTTTAAATTAAGTAAAT
>Ga0114971_10000948_pt1 | contig 19822 bp, 12 predicted proteins | sample M_140625_MF_Meta_FD_87320 | JGI IMG/M metagenome (GOLD analysis project Ga0114971, IMG submission 87320) | Freshwater microbial communities from Lake Montjoie, Canada to study carbon cycling - M_140625_MF_MetaG | ecosystem: Environmental > Aquatic > Freshwater > Lake | place: Lake Montjoie...
AGAATGGACAAGCTGTAAAATTTTTAAAATATGAATATCGCTCAATTTTTGACGAGGTAATTCAAGAAAATAAATCGTTAATTAGCCAAGCAATTCAAAGACAAGCAAGTCCTTCTAGCTCGAAGTTAGAAGACCATTTTAATTCTTTAGATGATTCTCGTTTTAATAAATTTTTACGTTACTTAGATTTAATAAATTTGGAATCTCCTGAAGAAAATTCTTATCTAATATCTTCACTAAAAGATCCAAAAATATTCGGCGATGATAATTTTGAGCGATTACCTCAAGAAGCAAGGAATGAGATTTTAAAATCTATCAATCAATTGGTAAAATTACAGTTAGAAACATATAGTGAAGATCGCATTTATAATAATATTTTTTATGTTCGCAATTATCAAGATGGCAGTGCTGTTAAATTTTTAAGAACAGAATACAGTGATTTAATCAAGAAGGCTGTAATAGAAAATAAATCAAATATCGCTATAGCATTTAGCTCTAATAAAGATATGCCATCAGACAGAATTATTGATAATCATGTTGATGATCTTCCTGATAAAGAATTTAAAGAATTATTGAGGGGTAATAAAGCTATATTAATTGATTTAGATTTACCTAGAGATAATCAACGCCTATTAGCTTTACTTAAAGATAAAGATATTTTTGGTGAACAAAATTTCGATAGATTAAAACCTGCCGTAAAAATAGCTTTTTTAAATCAAGTAAATGAAATATTAAAAACAAGTATAGAGCTTTCCGCTCAAGAATCAACAGGTGAAAATCCATTCTACGTCAGAAATTATTCAGATGGCACTAAGGCTAAATTTTTAAAATATGAACATTTTAATCTTATTGATAAAATTATTAATCAAAATAAAGAACTTATCGCTACATCAATTAAATCAATTCTTCAACAATCAACTTCACAATCCTTAAATTCTCGGCCAAGAGTTTTAACAACCATACCAGTTTCAAAATCATCACGATATCAACCAAGGGTTTTAGAAACTTCCGCATCTTTACAATCATTGCATCAACAGCCGATTGTTTTAGAAACTAAACTAGTTTCAACATCATCGCCAAGTCATCCAGGGGTTCTAAAAACCACTTCAGTTAAAAAATTAATTAGTAAATTTAACAATCAAAGCGATCAAAAAGATTCTCCAACCTCAGCAGCAAGAGAAAATATTACGACATCAGGATCAACATCTCCAATAATCGCGGAAAAGAAAAAATTTTTTGAAAGAGATAAAAATGATTCATCTAATTCTCCAAGCTCCGTAGTGGTAAGCCCAAGATCATTTTATGAAAGCCAAAGTACCATAAATCGACCACCGCGATAGTTATAATTTGATAAAAATTTTAGGGAAAAGAAATAAATAATTAAAAAAATAACAATGTTTCATGAAATTTTTCTTGTAAAATTTTATGAAAATTTTGTTCGAATTCAATCGACTTTGTTTCAACTCCCATTTCTTTTAAAGAGGTAACTCCAAATTGCGTAATACCGCAAGGAATAATTTTTTTAAAGCCATCTAAATCGCAATTAATATTCAAGGCTACGCCGTGATAGCTCACCCATTTTTTTAATTTTATTCCAATTGCAGAAATTTTTTTATCACTACTGCAATCGCCCTTTTGACTTTCAACCCAGATACCAACGCGATCCTTGCGAATATTGCCTTCAATGCCATAATGATCTAATATGCTAATTATCCAACATTCAAGAAAATTTACAAAACTTGCAACATCAGGTTCGTTGGGTGAAAAAAAATTTTTTAAATCAATCATCGCATAAATTATTTTCATACCCGGACAATGATAGGTGTATTTTCCACCGCGATTTGTTTTATAAACCTTTGCGTCACTTAACTCCAATAAATCACTATCTTTAGCGCTTATTCCAGCGGTGTAAATTGGTGGATGTTCTAAAACCCAAATCAACTCGCTAGCTTGTTTTTGAATAATTTGCTCAACGCGATTAGTCATGAAAATCAAGGCTTGCTCGTAGTCAATTAAGTCTTTTTCAAAGCGCCATTCGAGGTTATAATTGCACTTTTTTTTCATAGTTTTAAATTGCTATTAATTGCTATTAATTTAAAAAAAAAATTTTAAACTATACACTTGTAATTTGAAAGCCTTGTTTTAGTTATGATTTTTTTCAAATTTATAAATTTTAAAAATATGATTGGAAAATTAACTGGTAAAATCGATAAAATATATGAAGATCACTGCATCATCGATGTTGGAGGAATTGGCTATATTGTTTTTTTATCGCAAAAAACTGCGCAATCGCTTCGGCAACTAGAAATTACTAAAACAATTTCCCTGATCATTGAAACTAAAGTCAAAGAAGATGCTTTTGAGCTTTATGGCTTCGTAAGTGAAATTGAAAAAATCTGGTTTATAGAATTACTAAAAGTACAAGGAGTTGGTGCAAAAATGGCGCAGAAAATTCTTAGCGCATTGAATATTGATGAACTCGCTAAAGCCTTAATTGCCAATGATCAAAAGACCTTTTCAAAAATTTCTGGAATTGGTCCAAAACTTGCTTTACGACTTACCACTGAACTAAAAAATTCTCCCCAAAAATTAGGAATTGATGTTGCTAATTTTGAAATTAGTAATGATAAAAATAATAATTTTATTTCCTCGCAAATTGCTCAAGATGCTTTATCTGCACTGGAGAATCTTGGTTATAAAAAACATGATTGTTTAAAAATTATGAATTATATTTTATCTGATAATCAAGCAATTACTCTTGAAAATCTTATCACTTCTTCGTTAAGAGAACTTGCTAAGAAAAAAGTATAATTATCAATAATTAACTAAAACCAAAAATAATTATTGTAAACCAATATAAATTATGATTGATAAAAATCAAAAAATTAAAAAAATTAAAAACGAAAATAAAGAACCTAATCTTGACGCTTTTTTAAATATGAAAAATAATTTTGATCCTCAATTATCAACTCATCAAAGCCTAGGTCAAACTCTTAATATTCAAACTCTTAATCCACTTCTTAATAGCGGTTTAAATGAAGATGAAATAGATGCCAAATCAAATCTCGAAAATAGCGAAACTACTCTTCGCCCTAGTTTTCTTGAAGATTTTTTAGGGCAAGAAAAATTAAAAGAAAATCTTCACGTTTTCTTGCGCTCAGCAAAAAATCGTGGCGAATGTCTTGATCACGCTCTTTTCCATGGTCCACCTGGACTTGGTAAAACTACCTTAGCGCAAATTATTGCTCATGAAATGGGCGTTGGCTTTAAAAGCACATCCGGTCCAGTGATTACCAAATCTGGGGATTTAGCAGCGATATTAACCAACTTACAACAAGGCGATATTTTATTTATTGATGAAATTCATCGTCTCAATAAAAATGTCGAAGAAGTGCTTTACAGCGCAATGGAAGATTTTAAACTCGATATAATCATTGGCGAAGGACCTGGAGCGCGAGCAATTAAAATCGATTTACCAAAATTTACTTTGGTTGGCGCAACCACGCGAATTGGACTTATTGCCAATCCTCTCAAGGATCGCTTTGGCATTCCACTGCGTTTAAATTTTTATAACACTAACGAACTTCAACAAATTGTAAATCGCGATGCCAAAATTTTACAAATTGGCATTGACGAAATTGCTTCACTTGAAATTGCCAAAAGATCGCGTGGAACTCCGCGAATTGCAATTCGCCTACTAAAACGTGTTCGTGATTTCGCTAGCGATAATCAGCAAAAAAATATTGATTTAGAAATTGCGATGCATGCTTTGCAATGTTTAGAAATTGATGAAAATGGCCTTGATTCTTCTGATCATCGCTATTTGCGTTTCATTGCTCAAAATTATCGCGGTGGACCAGTTGGTATTGAAACAATTGCTTCAGCGATTGGCGATGAACGCGATACAATTGAAGACAGCATCGAACCTTATTTAATTCAGCAAGGCTTAATTGAAAAAACTCCGCGTGGTCGTGTAATTACACAAAAAACTTGGGAAATTTTAAAAATTTTATGAAAAAAATTTTATTGATTATTACGGGAAGTATCGCTTGTTACAAAAGCATAGATTTAATTCGTCAACTCAAAAAAGATGATAATGAAGTTAATTGTATTTTAACAAAATCAGCAAGTGAGTTTATTACGCCACTTTTAGTTTCATCAATAACTGGCAATAAAACTTACGAAGAATTATTTGCTCTTGATGATGAGGTTAAAATGGGCCATATCAAGCTTGCACGTCAACATGATTTAATCGTTATTGCCCCAGCAAGTGCTGATTTTATTGCCAAAATCGCCAATGGTTTAGGTGATGATTTAGCTTCTTGCGTAATTTTAGCCAGTGATAAAAAAATAATTTTAGCTCCAGCGATGAATGAAAAAATGTGGCAAAAGCAATCCAATCAAGAAAATCTTCAAAAGCTCGCAAGCCTTGGTATTGAAATTATCGAACCCGAAACTGATATTTTAGCATGCGGTGAATATGGCGTTGGCAAAATGGCAAATATTGAAAAAATATTTTTAGAAATTAAACAATTTTTTCAAAATCAAAATTTACTTTCTGGCAAAAAAATTCTTATTACAGGTGGATCAACTCGCGAAATGATTGATGCTGTTCGCTTCATTGGCAATAATTCATCAGGTAAACAAGCAATTGCAATTGCTAAAATTTTAAAGCAGATGGATGCGCAAATTCATTTTGTAGCAGGAAATATTTCTTTGCCAATACCACTTAACAATCAAGAAATTTCAAGGGTTAAAAGCGCTAATGAAATGTTTGAGGTCGTTAAAAATAATTTAACTGATATTGATATTTTTATCGCCTGCGCTGCAGTTGCTGATTTTAAAGTTAAAAATATTTCTCAACAAAAAATTAAGAAAAATCTTCTCAAAAATTTCTCACTCGAATTTGAGCTTAACCCCGATATTCTTGAGTCAGTTGGCAATAATATCAATCGCCCAAAAATGGTTATTGGCTTTTGCGCTGAAAGCGAAAATATCATTGAAAATGCTCAAGAAAAATTACACAAAAAAAATTGTGATTTAATAATTGCCAATGATATTGAAAATGGCAAAATCTTTGGAAGCTATGAAACCAAAGCTTATTTAATAGACAATAATAAACAACAGGATTTAGGTAAAATAACTAAAAACCACTTAGCTTTGTTACTTGCTAATGAAATAGTGAATTTTTTTAAAAATAAAGATTAATCATTATTTTGCGTTGCTTCGAAGTAAATTTTAGCAAAACTACCAGTTAAATTAAATTCACATGAAAACTTCGCAGAGTCTTGATAAATCTTGCCTTTCTTGATTAGTTAATTTATTAGAAAATTCATCTAAAATTCTTTGATGATAATTTTTTAACCATTTTTTTTCAGGATAAGTAAGCATTTTAAAATCTATCAAATCAGCTTCAAACGGCGCAAGAGTAAGAGTTTCGAAAGTTAGAAATTTCTCGTCAAGCTCAATAACTCTTTGTAAATTTTCTAAACGAATTCCAAAATGTCCTTCTTTGTAATATCCCGGCTCGTTTGATAAAATCATATTTGGCAATAATTGTGCATGATTACGCAAACTAATAGCACATGGTCCTTCGTGAACATTGGCAAATGCTCCAACTCCATGTCCAGTTCCATGACCATAATCTTCGCCTACTTGCCACAAGTGAAAACGCGCTAACACGTCAAGATTAGATCCGCTCAAGCCTCTTGGAAATTTGACTCGCGCTAAGGCAATATGCCCTTTTAAAACAAGAGTATATTTTTCAATCATATCCGCAGAAGCCTGACCAACCAAAAATGTTCGCGTAACATCGGTGGTTCCAAAAAAATCTTCTCCCAAATATTGCCCTCCCGAATCAAGTAAATAAAGGGAATTACCAATTATTTTTTTACAAGAATTTTCATCGGCATTATAATGAACAATCGCGGAATTGCTAGCGAAAGCTGAAATTGTTGCAAAACTTTCATAGATAAAATTTTTATTTTCCTTACGAAATTCGTGAAGTTTTTCTTGGGCAGAAATTTCAGTAATTTCTTGATTTTTTATAGCATTTTTAAACCATAAAATAAACTTGGTTAAAGCAAGTCCATCAAGATTGTGAGCGATTTTTGCACCGTAAATTTCTTGCGAATTTTTTTGCGCTTTCAATAACTCAATTGCATTATTTTTATCGTTAATTATAAAATTATTTTTTTGGAGCTGTTTTAGTAAAAAATAATTAAGATTATTAAAATCGACATCAATATTATTAATTTTTTTTCTTAAAAAACTAAGTCGCAAATCTAAATTCTCTTCAGCAATACAATTAACATTTTCTAAAGTTAAACCGTTTAATCTTTTTTCATCAACAAATAAATCAACCCTACCATCTTTATACAAAATACCATAAGAAAGTAGTAACGGTGAATATTTAACATCACTTGATCTAATATTTAGAAGCCAACATAACTCATCAGATTTTGTTATAAGTAAAGCCTCACCCGAAATTTCTTTGGCAATAATCTTTCTTTTTTCAAAATCACTTTTTCCGCTAATTTTTTCGTGACAGTAAAAGATAGGATATTGCTTAGAAAATTCCTGCTTAATCGAAATTTGTTCAATAAAAATTTCATCAAAAAATTCAATATTATTTGCGACAAAATTTTCAATTTTACTAACAAAATTTACACTTGTTAATTTACTAAATAAGGCAATTTTTTTATTTATTAAATTGCTTTTCAGCCAGTAAATAACTGGATTTTTGGCGATATCCAAAATTTCATATTCATCTTTGTCGAGCTGATTTTTGGCTTGAAGAATATAACGACTATCGGTAAAAAAAAATGATTTTTTTAAGCCAAAAATTACTGTCGCATTTGAGCCTGTGAAACTTGTAATCGCTTTAATAAAGCGCTTCGATTCCGGTAAATATTCACTAAAAAATTCATCGCTATTTGGCAATAATAAAAAATCAATTTTATTTTTTTTAAGAAAATTTTTAATTTCAAAAAGCATATTTCAATAATTAAATTTTTTTAAATTATATATTTATAAATTCTAATCATTTTTAAATCTCTATTCCTTAATGAGCAAGCTTCTAATACTGATTTTATAAAGCTTTTGATTAAGGTTTTAGTGAGAGTTTTAAAGAAATTTATTGTTGTTATCTTGTTTTTATTTTATAAAATTAACAATTAAAAGTTATTAGTAAAAATTTTTTTTATTTAAAAAAGGCAAATAAAGTTAGTAAATATGGCCAATAAAAAAACCGCATATTCTTGTCAATCCTGTGGTGCTGTCCATTTTAAATGGTCGGGAAGATGTGTTGATTGCGGATCTTGGAATAGCTTGATTGAAGAATTTGCGGAAGGTGGAAATTCGCATTTTACTCGTCTTGATGATGATAAAACTTCCAAAAATTCTTCACCAAAAAATTCACGCAAGGCAGATTTAGTAAGTCTTAATGGTGAAGCAAAAGATTTTGCAAGAATTAAAACTAATCTCAATGAATTAGATCGAGTTTTGGGCGGAGGATTAGTGAGTGGATCGGTTGTCTTGATCGGAGGAGATCCCGGAATTGGTAAATCAACTTTACTTTTACAAACAGCTGACAATCTTGCTCAACTAAATAATTCGGTAATTTATATTTCTGGCGAAGAATCTGTTGATCAAGTTCGTCTGAGAGCTAAAAGACTTGGATGCCATACTGAAAATATTAAACTCGCTTCCAACACCAATGTTAGCGAAATTATTAATGCCATCAAAGAAGATGCTAAAAATATTGATAATAAAGATAAATCACCAATGATTGTTATTATTGACTCTATTCAAACAATGTTTGTTGAAGATCTTTCTTCAGCTCCCGGAACTGTTTCACAAGTTAGAGCTTGCGCTGGCGAGTTAACAATTTTTGCAAAAAAAAATAACATAACTTTGTTAATTGTTAGTCATGTTACGAAAGATGGACAAATTGCCGGACCAAAAGTTCTTGAACATATGGTTGATACTGTCCTTTATTTTGAAGGTGAAAAAGATTTACAATTTCGAATTTTGCGCTCAATTAAAAATCGTTTTGGTGGAGCTAATGAAATTGGCGTTTTTGAAATGAACGAGATCGGATTATCAGAAGTTTTAAACCCAAGTGAATTATTTTTAACTTCCTATGATCGCGATACAAGCGGTACGGCGGTTTTCGCTGGAATCGAAGGAAGTAGAGCAATTCTTGCCGAGGTGCAAGCGCTAGTTGCTCCTTCTTTTATTCCAACGCCAAGAAGAGCTGTTGTAGGTTGGGATTTAAATCGCTTAGCGATGATAATTGCAGTTTTAAATAGCCGATTTGGTTTAAATTTATTTGATAAAGAAGTTTATCTTAACATTGTTGGTGGATTGAAGATCGTTGAAACATCAGCTGATTTAGCAGTTGCCTGTGCTTTAATTTCTTCTGCTCGTGATATTGCCCTTCCCTCCTCCACTATTGCGGTTGGTGAAATTGGCCTTTCAGGTGAAATTAGAATGGTTGGTAATTTAGAAGGTAGACTCAAAGAAGCGCATAAACTTGGCTTTAAAAATTGTATAATTCCCAAAGCCAATGAAAAAAATAAAAACTTTGCAAGCCTCAGAAAATCAATACCCGAGCTCAATATTCACTTCATCTCTCACATTCGCGATCTTGCTAAATTTTTCCGCAAAAATTAATTTTATATTTTTTAAATAATTTATTAATTATCTTGATAAGTTAATTGTTTTGCATTAAAAATTATAATAGTTTTATAGTTAACATTTTTAGTTATATTTTATTAGATTATATGCAATTAAGTTCGCCAAACAAACACTCTCATCGCTTAATACTAGAGCGAAGCTTTGAAGAGCTAGATGATTTTAAAGAAAAATTAAAAATTTGGGAAAATAAAGAGCTACAATCAAATCCAGACAATAAATCAAATATTAACAATACCAAACAAAAATTCATAAATTATTTTCAATATCAATTGGGTATTTTATCCTTAGCTGGTTTTAATTTACATTCAATCCCGCCCGAGATTGGCCATTTAAAAGGATTGGTAAAAATAGATTTATCTGGTAATGAAATCAAAGAATTACCTATAGAAATTTTTCAAATTACTGATTTAGAAATATTGGATTTGTCAGCAAATTTGTTATCAGATTTACCAATTGATGAAGTTAATAATTTAAAAAAACTAAGAATATTAAATATTTCGAATAATCAATTTGAAAAGGATTTTGATTTTAAACTTCCCAATACATCAATAATACTAGAAAATCCCCATTCGCTTAATAATTTTTTTTTACTACTAGAATTTGATGCTAAATTCACTGAAAATGAAAAAGTTAGTGACTACAAAAAAGTCCTTGATAACAGTATTTTCAAAGATTCTCAAGATTCATTATCACCTCAAATATATAAAGATTTATTGTCGAGAATAAAGGAAATGAATTTATATTTTTTATTAAGTAAATTACCCGAAATTCATTCTGATGATCAAAAATTAATATCAACTTTAAGCAAAGCCCTTAATCGTTTTTTGTACGAATCGGCTTCACAAAAAAAATCTAACCAAGATCAAAAACAAATAATTGCCCGTGAATTATTAACTATCTGCTCACAAATTTATGAAAAAAAAGATGATCTAATTTTTATGCATCAACTAAAAAAGATTGTGACGGAAGATATAGATATAGGCCATGAAGATAATATTACATTAATGATTTTTAATTTAAAAAACTTATGCAATAAAGTAAATTTTGATCAACTTACATCGGGTGTAAAATTTGAAATTTTATTTAAATATTTTAAACAGCAACTTATTTTTCAATATATTAGCAAATTTGCCAAAGAATGCGAAAAAAAATGTATTGCCATCAAAATGAGTAGCGATCCAGACGGAATTATATGCAAAATCTCTTTAAATTTCTTGCGAATATTAAATGAAAAATTTGGTAAAAAATTATCTTTAAACTTACCATCTGTGATTGATCAAGCTAATGGAAAAATAGAAGAATATCAACCAAGCTATGAAATAATTTCTAATTTTGAAGAAATTATAAGTGACAATAAAAAACTTTGCGATGTTCTTGCCATCCAGCTTTCTGAAGAAATTTACGATCACAAAGCAATCAATATTTCTGAAATTTCTAATTTTGAATTTATAAAAAAAACAAAAGAAAAGGTTGATGAAGTTTATAAAAGCAAAATTGAAGATCTTAAAAAATTAATAACCATAGAAACGCATTTAGAAAAAATAATTATTAGAAATCTTCAATCTTTTCCAAAAGTAGAATTTGCCAAATTGATTTTCGATAAATTTCTAGAGTTATCTAAAAATAAACAACCCAATTTAGTTATTGATACAGAACAAATAAAAAGAAATTTTGATCAAGCCTATCGAAAATCTGTAGGCGAGCCAACAACAATGTTAAGCGCAAGAAATAGCAATCGCGACTCTTACGATCGAATTCAACCATCAGCTCAGGAAGAATCGATGGAACCTCAATCCTCGCCAAAAACAAGGTCATCTATAGCAAAATGCTTTTCGAAATGCCTTTCAGTTTTTTTTCGATCATAGATAAATCATTGAATTTATTAATTAAAAAAATTACATTTAAATAGCATAAAAACTATTCACTTTAGAGAATTAATAGATAAAATTCACTTAATTTAATTTTAAATCCAATTTCATGAAAAAATTATTAATAATATTTTGGCTTTTTTATTCTAATGCTTTTGCCCAAGAAAATGAAGGTAAAAACGAATTTTTAGTACAAATTAAAAACCATAAATTTACACCCGACACAATTAAGGTCAATGTCAATCAACCCTTTAAATTAACCATTGAAAATCTCGATAATACTATTGAGGAATTTGAAAGTGATGATTTAAAAAAGGAAAAATTAGTTGGGGCAAATAAAAAAATTATCATCAATGTGCAAGCTTTGAAAGCTGGTGAATACAAGTTCTACGGGGATTTTCATCAAAAAACCGCACAGGGCAAAATTATTGTTAAATAAATTATCAAATAAAATTTATTAAATCTTATTTGATAAAATTTATTGCTAAATATCGATTTTTAGCTTTAACGATTAATGAATAATTATGCCCATAATTAAAAATCTAACGATCTCTTTGCTGACGATTTCTAGGACGAGAAGATTGACGTTTTGAGTTATGCTGATTATTGTTACGTCCACGATCCTGTTGATTTCTTCTGCCAGAAAAATTTCTTTCTTCGCTTCGCGCATCAGTTTTGATAACATTTCCTTCGCCATCTTTTTTAGGTTTAAATAAACTTTTTATTTTTTTCAATACGTTCCCAACTAAAGATGTTTCGTTACGCTTTTGCGAATGATGATTTGGTCTACGATCGCGATGATGCGGATGATTAGATCTTTGACGAGATACAGCCTCTTCACCATCAACAACTTCTCTATTTCTTGGATTAGCTTGATTACCTTCAGTTTTATGGCGATGACGATGACGATTATCAGATCTCTCAGCAATATCATGAGCCTGAGAATGGTTAACCAAATCTAAATTAGCTTTTGGCTCTAATTTATTTTGTGAATTTGAAGGTTTAGAATCGTCTTGCACTATGTCTTTATTTTCAATAATGTCATCGGCTGGGCGAGGATTTGATTTAAGAATTTGCCCTTGATTTGGCAAGATTTTATTATAATTATTTTTTGCCGAAGATATTTTTCTTCCAACAAAAGATCCGTTATTTTGCGATTGATTATTTGTATTATTTGTCATTATTTCATGTTGTTTATTGTTATTTTTTTTCTCACCAATTTTTCGAGAAATAGAGCTAGATCCCTTGAACATCCGCGAATCGTCAATGGTAATTTTTTTTCCAATTGTTCTTTCGACTTCCCTCAAGAATTTTAATTCTAAAGTATCGCAAAATGAAATTGCAATACCTTCGCGTCCAGCTCTAGCTGTTCGACCAATCCGATGAACATAGCTTTCGGGATCAAGTGGCATGTCATAATTTATGACATGACTGATACCAACGATATCAATGCCTCGCGACGCAATATCGGTGGCAATCAATACTTTTACCTTACCATCACGAAAATCTTGCAAAGCCTTTTCACGAGCACTTTGCGATTTATTGCCATGAATCAAGGAAGCGTTAATTCGATTACCAGCTAAAAAACTAGCTAGCTGATTTGCTCCTCTTTTAGTTTTACAAAAAACTAAAACTGTTTTCAAGTCATTCTCTTGTAAAATTTCTTTTAGAAGCATTCTTTTATTTGAATTTTCAACTAAAAAAACATTCTGAGCAATTCGATCTACCGTAGTTGCTTGCGGAGTAATTTCAGCGATTACAGGTTCATGCAAAATTTCGCTAGAAAGTTTGTTAATTACTTGAGGCATTGTAGCCGAGAAGAATAGGTTTTGTCTTTGTTTTGGTAATTGTTTAACGATCCGCTTTACATCGACAATAAAACCCATATCAAGCATTCGATCCGCTTCATCAAGTACAAAAATTTTAATATCTTGGAGATTAATTGCACGTTGTTGCATCAAATCGAGCAAGCGACCTGGGGTTGCAACGATAATATCAACGCCTTTAGAAATTATTTTAATTTGCTCATTATCGCTAACTCCACCAAAAATTACCGCATAACGCAAATGCAATTCCTTTCCATAAAATTCTATGTTATCAACAATTTGACTAGCCAATTCACGAGTTGGAGTCAGAATTAATGCTCGTGGATTTTTATTGCCATTGTTTTTGTGTTCGCTAAGTAAGTGTAAAATTGGTAAAGAAAAGGCAGCGGTTTTTCCGGTACCCGTTTGGGCGATTCCCAGAAAATCTTTACCAAGTAAAATTTGTGGTATTGCTTGCGCTTGGATAGGAGTAGGCTCGCAATAGCCTTTTTGCTCCAAAGCATTTAATATGTTAATATTTAATGCTAATTCTTTAAAACTACTCATCTTGATTAATTATGTATAAAAAAATTATAAAACAACTAGAAATGTTAAACTTTACTAAGCTTATCTTGGCAATTTTTGAAAATTGCAAAAAACGAAAAACAGCTTAAAAAAAAGTGGCTGGGAACTGGGGTAGCAATCACCTAATACCGATTTTTTAATCTATACTCTAGTCAAATAATATTTCAAAAAAACTAAATCACACCTATAATTAAAAAATCTTCCAATCTAGTTAGATCGGCTCTTCATAATAATTTAATAAAACTTATAATCAAGTTATTAATTTTTTATTTTAAAAACTCTTTAGTATTTAATTATTAAGCAAAAGAATTTTATCGATATTTTTTATAATATTTTTTGCGCAAGAATTATTTTTTTCTAAAATTTTTAAAGCCTTGAAGGTGTATTCTTCTACTGATTTTTTGCCATCAAAAAAATCTTTAACAGCATCATGAAGTTCATCAGAATTTTTAACCATAACAACTCCTTTATTTTGTGACAATTCTTGATAAATTTCTGCAAAATTAGCGACACCGCAACCAGAAATAACTGCGCAATTTAGCTTTATTGCTTCAAAAGGATTATGTCCACCGATTGGCAATAGCGATCCTCCAATAAAAGCAAAATCAGCTAAGCTATAAAAAATTCCCAATTCGTTTAAGGTATCAGCTATATATATCTGCGTTGAATCATCAATAATTTGTTTTTGACTGCGTATTGCAATATTTTTTTTATCACTTAAAGCAACAACTTCCGATAATCGAGCGGGATGCCGTAAAACAATTATCGTCAATAAATTGCTAAACTTTTCACGCAATCTTTCGTGAATTTTTAATATTATTTCTTCTTCACCTTTGTGAGTTGATGCGCAGAGCCAAACTAAACGATTATTGATTTGCTTTTTTAAATTACGCAATTCTTCTTCATCAACGCTTAAAATTTTAGTTTGAGCTTTTAAATTTCCGTAAAAGATGACTTGATTTTCACATATTTGCTGAAGTTTTATTTGTTCTTCACTGCTTTGCGCAAATATTGTTGAGAAGTAATCAAAAATGTTAAAACCTAATTTTTTTATAATTTGCCAATTTTTTAGCGATTTATTGGAAATTCTGGCATTAACTAAAAAAGTATAAATAGCCATTGATTTAGAGGTTGCAATAATATTTGGCCAAATCTCAGATTCAACAAAAATAATTGCACGTGGATGCCAAAAATTAAGAAATTTTTTTACACAAATATCAACATCAATTGGCAAAAGTTGATGGATAATTCTACCGTCATAATCAGTTATTTTTTCAGCAATAATTCGCGCTGAAGTTAGCGTTGTAGTTGTTAAAATAATTCGTAATTGAGGTGTAAATTTTAACAATTCTTCGGCAAGAAAAAATGCGCAATTCGCTTCGCCAACACTGACACCATGTATCCAAATTATTGGTGATTTTAAATTAATAAAATTTTTTGGACATTTTACAAAACCAAATCTTTCAGGTAATCGATTGAATTGTTCCTTTTTTTTCAATACTCGCAACAGCAAATAAATCGCAATAAAAGGCAATAAAATCATTGACAGAGCTCTGTAAAATAACAACCAAAATCTCATTGGAATTGAGATGAAAAACTTTGGCATTAAAACCCTCCGGCATTTTTAATAAAAAATTTTTTAAGTTTTTTACTGCTGTTAATCAAGCCCAGACCAAGATCACGAATTACTGCAACAGCCAAACTATCATTTTCAAAAATTGAATTTAAAACATCAGTAGCAATCAACATTTTTTTGGCATTAAATTTTACTTTTTTATTATATTCTTCAATGACTTGAGAACCTGCAAAATCATGTCCACAAAACATATTTTTACTTAATAATTCGCAAAGAATTTCAATGCCCGAAATTGCCAAATTGAATCCCTGACCTGCAATCGGATGAACTGCACATCCAGAGTCACCAATTAACAAGGCTTGCGAATGGTAAAGCTTGTCAGATTCAACAAGGCTTAATGGATAGGAAAATTTCTCAGAAATCAATTGACACTGCCCTAGGCAATTTTGCATTTTTTTATGCATTTGTTGTAAAAAATTTTCATTATCTAAACTTAGAATCGCTTGAGCTTCTTCATTTTTGACAATCCAAACAATTGATGATTGTTTCATCTCTTTAAGTGGCAAAATTGCAAAAGGTCCAGATCTTAAAAATTTTTCATGAGCAATATTTTGATGATCAAATTGGTGAGAAATTTTAAAAACAATTGCAGTTTGGTGATAATTTTTTTGTAAAAAAGAAATATTAAAATGTTTGCGCAATTCAGAAAATCTTCCATCACAAGCCAATAAAAGTCTAGCTTTAATGATTTCTGCGTTGTTTAATTTAATTTGCACGAAATTTAATTCCGAGGATTTTGAATCATTATCAAAAGTAATTTCCTCATAAAAATTTGGACAAAAAATTGTAATATTTTTTTGCTCCTTTAAGCGTTTTTTTAGAACTTCAAAAATAAAATGATTTTCAATAACCTGTCCAAGTTGACCACCCATTTCACTATTTTGAGAATCGACTTCTGAACCAATAAAATCTAGAACAAATGGCGATTTATCATCGGTAATTTTAATATCACAAATTTTGCCACCTACTTTTTCAAGATCATCGTAAATTTTAATTTTTTTAAAAAATTTTAGTGATTGCACAGAGATTGCATAAGCTCTGCCATCAGCTTTTTTTTCATGCAAAAAAATATCTTCTTTTTCAATTATCGCAATTTTTAAATCTGGTGAGATATTGGCTAAAGCTAAAGCACAAGACATTCCAGCATATGAACTTCCGATTATTGCGATATCAAAATTATTTACCATATTTTTTATAAATATTTTGTTGTTTTTTTTAATTTTTTATAACTAATATTTTTTTTATTAAATTTTAATTATTCATGGCAATGAAATCATTTTTACATTTTAAAGATAAAAAGACCTCTAAATATTCTTCAAGCATTGAAGATCGAAGTGTCGCCGAAAATATTAGCCAAGAAAATATTGCCACTGAAGATAAAAGCAAGCAACAAAAATTATTATATTATTCATTTGATGACATTGCCAATTTATTAACTAGCTCAGATAGAAAAGAAATAATTCATGGTATTGATTTGTTTACCAGCTTAATTCCTTTAAATGAATTGGATTACTCACATCTCAATATAATTTGTTCTTTAAATCATTTACGGCAAAAATTAGCCAAAATAAAAAAAACTAGCTCAGCTTCTTTAGATGAAGATTATACTTTTCAATTTGCAGAATTATCCGACATTTTAACGTCTATTATTGAGAATTCTTCAATGGAAAAAAATGATAAGGACGCTGTATTCATGAAAATAACAGTATTTTTTTTTAACATATTTGACACTCTTAATGATTTTTATGATATAAAAAGTTCACGATTATGCAATATTCTAGATTCCGATTCTAGCTCTCAAGATCCAATAAAAAAGCTAATGAATTTTCATTTGAAATTATTCAAATTGAGTGAAGAAATTCCAGCATCAATCCCTGATTTAAGTAGACTAATCAATGAAAATATTGAATTATTTTTTAATAATTTACCTTCAGATTGCTTTGCTTTTAAATTAATTTTTGACAGTAATTGTCCTGAAATTATTCATGAATTTTTTAAAACTTTTAATGAAAAAAAAATTGAAAATGATCGAGTAAAATTAGGGCAATTTTTTGCCATGGCTTTATGCGATTTAAATCAAGAAGCAATTGAATTTATAGAAAGAGAATTTTTATACAAAATAAAATCAAACTCCCCCGAAATTCGTTTAGAAATAAATAAATGCATCACTGCACAACTAATTTTGCGTCTTGAATTACAAATGCTTGATGTAAAAGAAATTCAAAAATTACTATCCTTGTCATCTTGTTTAATTAACGATGAATCGATGTCAAAAAATATTTTTCATGAATTGGCAAAAGTAAAAAATGAAGAAATTTGTAATTTATTTTTTTTAAATCTTCAATATTCCCACGATATAGAGCAAGAATTTTTAGCTAAATCTTTTGATGTTTGTGATGATCAGGGCAGAACTCCTTTATTCGTAGCTTTTGAGCATGAAAATATGAATTTCATAAAACTGCTTATTGAAAATGGCTTCAATTGCAATGCTTATATAAAAATCGATCCAGATAAATACTCATTTCTTTTAAGCTATTTCGATTGCAGCCATTTATCAATCAAATCCTGCTCGATAAATGTTTTGGGATTGGCAATTGAGGAAAATAAATTTGAAATTCTTAATGAATTATTAAGCTTTAATAATATCAATCTTAAATTACCCTGCATCAAGTTTGAACTTGTTGATGAAGATAAAAAAATTATTGAAAAAAAAATATTATCACTTGAATATGCCATAATTCTTGACAATGAATATGCTGTAGGATTGCTATTTTCCTACAAGATTAAATTAAAACTAACCCAAGAACAACAATCGCGATGTCTTTATTTTTCAATTCTCAGCGAAAATTCAAAAATTTTTAGCATTCTATCTTTCAATCATTTTGATGTTACTTTACCAATTGATAATAAAGGTTTATCAGCTTTTGATTATGCAATCATTTATAATTCAAGTGAAATTATTAGAAATTGTAAAATCTTAAAAATAACTAGTTTACTTCAAGAAAAACAATATAAATTAGAAAATGATAAAGTTGTTTTTATGCAACCACTTCAATTTGCAGTTTCCTTTGCAAATTATGAAGCAATTGACGCCCTTCTTTTCTTAGGATCAAATATTAATCACAAAACTTCATCGCAAATTAGCGCCATGAGTTTAGCTATTTCCAAAAACGACAAAGCCCTGATACAATTTCTTATCACCCGAAGCGCAAAGATTGGTCATTTAGAAATTCAAGAAATATGTGTCGATGCAAATCTAAATAGAGATCAAACTCAAGAGATAAGAGATTTTATCAGCATCTGTACTATTGAAATATTAAAAAAACAACATGCCTTGAAATTACAAACATTTCAACAGCGCCGAGCACTCCCTTTAGTTGCCTTACATGTTTCATTTAGCTATTTTACCAAATATAAATATAATTTTTATAAATTTATTAACGAATTTAGTCCCGAAATGTTAAAAATATTTAAATCTCAAAATGCTTTGATTTATTTTCAAAATTTAGAGGATAATTTGATTGATTTTTTTTTAAATTTAAAAGTTATTAAAGACAAAAATTGCCAACCCAAACAAGTTGCTATTGAAGTTTTAAAACAAAAAACTCACGTCTCATTCTTTTGTATTTTAACTTGCCTTAAAAGCGATATTAATCAATCAGAAATTAATCCAACTTTAAATTCAATATTGGCTCTTAATGAATTATATTTAATGATGTTATCTACTGAAATTGCAAAAATTATCACCTTAGAAAAAGTGCCGAATTTTGAACATAAATTAGCTTTTTCTTTCAATCACAATGCAATAACGAAATCTCAGGATGAAATCAATAAGGATTTAGATTTACATTATCAGCAAAAATTAGATGGAGCTTTAAATTTATTTAAAGAAATTGTTAAAATTAATAATTCTGAATTCTTGTCAATTCCATTTCCTAGTGAATTACCAATTGCCATAAATTCAAAAGAGAATGTATTATCATTCATCGATTCATTAAAACTTACTGTCGAAATGAGTAGAAAAAATTATGCAATAAAATCACTAATTACAATGATTGATGATTTGTTGCCAATTATTTTAAAATTTCAAGAAACTCAAGCTACCAAAAGTAGCATGAAAGATGATCCAATAATATTAAAAAAAATATCAGAAATTGCCAGTTGCATTATAGAACAATCTCGTAGTAATTCTTACTCTCAAGAAATGATGCTGTCATCTACTGATAATTACAGGGAAACCTCTGCCCGTCGAGCCATAAATGCAACACATTTCGAGGAAAATCCAGCAAAACCAAATCCCCAAGTTTCAATAAAAAAATTAAGAAAAGATAAAATAAAAAATGCCTTAGCTTCATTATCCAGAAAAAAACAACGTTAAATGACCGGATTTTATAAGAAATAAATTTATAAGTTAATTTGATTTAAAATCAATAAATGCAATTAGATCTAAACAACCTTAATTGCATATTTTTTACTTAAATATGCTTCAACAGCTTTACGCTCTTCTGTATTTAAAGCTCGTGAATAAATTATAACTTCTGCAATATATCCATTAAAAAAATAGGCTGGAGCAGTACTAAATTTACATCCAACTCGAAGTGAATCAATAAGGAAATTTGTTGTAATTCCATATCCCGTTCCACCCAAGCCATTGAGATAAATTACATTTCCTGTTCCATTAAATACCGTATCAAGGATGAAGGGAGATCCATTTCCTTGATGATTTGAACCATAATTCGAAAACCATTGTAAGCCAGTTCCCGAAACAAAATAATTTCCAAAATCTGCAAATGCTACTACCGATCCGCTATTAGTATCATCAGTTTGACCAGCTGCCAATCCAGCTAAAGAAACCTGAAATGAACCTCCATAAGCAACTCTTTGCCCAACAACAAATGCCGTTAATCCTTTGCTATTAATTCCAACCTGTGATGCCAACATGTGATCATCGACTCCATCGAATCTAACCGCTGGTAAATTATTAATAATTCCTTCGCTATATTTGGGTTGATTGGCAACTGTAGCTTGTTTAAAATCATATTTAAATGACGATTGAATATTATTGTCGAACCATGTGGTAATTGGCGTTCCATCGGATTCTTCGCTATCGATAAAACTTTTCTCTAAACTAGATTCATACCAAACTGAAAGGTCTTTTATAGAAGGAACAGGAGAGCTTTGTGTTAAATTTTGAGCAACGGTAATTTTCATTCTCTTGATTAACCTTG
>Ga0114971_10000951_pt1 | contig 19805 bp, 20 predicted proteins | sample M_140625_MF_Meta_FD_87320 | JGI IMG/M metagenome (GOLD analysis project Ga0114971, IMG submission 87320) | Freshwater microbial communities from Lake Montjoie, Canada to study carbon cycling - M_140625_MF_MetaG | ecosystem: Environmental > Aquatic > Freshwater > Lake | place: Lake Montjoie...
AAAAATATATAACAAAAATATATAACAAAAATATATAACAAAAATATATAACAAAAATATATAACAAAAATATATAACAAAAATATATAACAAAAATAAATAATAAAAATATTAAATATTTATTATTTACATAATATATATCAAAATCATTTTTATCACATAAAATAACACATATGAGTGAAAGGGAAAGGGAAGAAAATACAAATGAAGAAAAAATGATAATGTATTTCAAGGCAAGACAAGATTATTTGGAAGAAAGAAAAAAAATAATTATTCAATTATATAAAAAAACAAAATTTATTGAAATGACGAATGAAAAAAAACGTCTTGAATTAAAAAAAAGAATTTTAGAATCTGAATCGATAAACCGAATTCTGTTGAAAATGCAAAAAATTAAAAAAAGTCGTGGATTTAAAATTGGAAACACGCATAATCTTCAAGAATTACTTGAATCGCAATTTAAAAAAGTGGAAGAAATGAAGGAAAAAATTATAAATTTAAAATTGGATTTATTATTCAATTACAAAACGGAAGATGAAACTATTTCTGAAATTTCCGCAAAAATACCAGAATTTAATAAACAGCTCGAGATATATAAAAAGTATCTTTCTGATTATGAAAACATTGTTGGAAACAATGATGCACAGGTTCGTTATATACGCACGCGCGATGAAATTCAGTCCATTTTATCCAATATTGAAAAACAACAAGAACTTGTTATCCAGACACACGACCCTTTAAAACAAATCGAAATTATTCACAATATTTTAGAAACGTATCAATCGTCACTTCAGTTCAATGCCAACTATCAAGATGCAAATGATACAAATACGGGAGATGCGTTGGTTCAGGGAGAAGAACCAGAACCAGCGCCTCGTATTAGAGAAACCGAAACTACAAAATTAATGAAATTAAAATATGCAAATTGTTCCATGTATAAAATGCATCCCGATGATGACGAATTTTATTTAATACAAACCCCCTATACAATTTCACAACTTGAAATTGTAAAAAAATAAAAATAAAAATGTTTTTCCTATTTTTTTTCATGCCTTTTATATTTTTTTCATTCCTTTTCTATGTTTGTTTACTCTAGAAAGTATATCTTGTATTTTACAGGCAACGTGATTCGACAATCCCCGCCCCTGAATGACTCTTTATCAAATTCGAAAATTGTGAATCCGTACGACATTCCATGAAATCCTGCATCGTAAGGATAACCATGATCCAAAACTCTTCCCAGTGTAATGGTCCGCCCTTTTCTATCTATGCGATAATACACCCGATCTTTTGGATGTTTATCAAACTCGTATTCGGGACCAATCGTCGTACCGGGTGTTTCTTTTACGCCATAGTAGTAAACGCTACTGTACGGACATTCGCGATTGAATGTGTGATTCGTGAATTTGCACTCTCCATCTCCCCATCCCTGAATTCCCGCGCTCCATTTTTTCTGATTGTGTATAAACTTGCCCAACTCAAGTGGTTGTTTACCATTATTACAGTAGTACACCGTTTCGGGGCACGCCTTGAAATTGTGATCTTCGTGAATGTATATTTTTGAAATGTCATCAACGGCGGCGGCGACTGGAGTTGGAGGAGTGTCCATTTAATTGAAGGACTGATGTATTAGTATTTGAAAACAAGTATACAATTGAAAAAATCAATTTTTTTATAAATCAATTTTTTTATAAATCAATTTTTTTATAAATCAATTTTTTTATAAATCAATTTTTTTATAAATGAATTTTTTTATAAATGAATATTAAATATAAAAAAATAATAATTAATAATTAATAAAATTAATAAATAATAATTAATTATTAATAAATTATAATACAATACGTGCGACTGAACGACGATGACAATTGTTACCACTCCAAAAATAAATAATCCTCAAAATTTTAAAAGTTCAAATACTTTAGCTACAACACGAAAACCTCACTATGCTACAAAAGTAGATACGGCATTTAATATTGTTCCCGGAATGCATCGTCCAAATGCAAATAATATGCCGTCTAACATTACTCAAAATGATTTCATTGGACCCGACTTCAAAGCGCGCCCATTGAAACATTGGCGCAGGCAGCTCATTCCGACAAATGCGACAAGCGACAATTCTACGCAGAAACGAATGTCGACTGTAAATTTTATGGATACCCCCGGTTTAACAGTTTATAAAACAAATGCAGATACATGCAAATGTGTTAATAATGCACACAATGCTTTTGAAATTACTAATTCATATAATAAAAATAACTTCAGAAATGTAACACAAAATAAAAAAATACAAAATAATGGGCAGATAGATGTTCCAACATTTTACATTAGCGCTCCAATTATTGAAGAAATCTATAATGATATACCTGGAACAGCTCTCATCATTGAAATAGAATACGAAAATGATCTACCAACAATTCCAGATATTGTGGATATTGAACCAATAACACCATTCCACGAAAATCCTGTTCCCGATCCAGATCCAGATCCAGATCCTAATGCAAATACGGACAACAATTATAATATTTATACTAGCGTATACAATACCGTGTGCATTGCATGCAATCCCGAACAGAATATAATAAAATCAGGAATTTCTACTTTAAGCCAAGCGTATTACGGTTCAACTTCACAGTATTTAGAGTCCAGGTGCAGAACATACCATCAACGTGAATCAACAACTAAAATTCCAGATGGCATATATTATCCTAGCAAAATTAATATTCCATTTGTATTCTTATACCCGAATGATGATGTGCGGGGTCCTCAAGTTTATCAACCCAAAAACTGCGCAAATCCAAAAATATATAATAATACATTGAGCACTCCGCCAAATAGTTACTGTAGCACAATTTATAAACCGAACAATCCACAATTCGCATGTCAAGGCGCCGTTTCTGGAAGTACTCGAATTCAAAAACTAAAATCAAATACAATAACAAGTAACGGATTTTCATTATATTCGGCATATGGAGCAACTATGGCAAATGCCGGAAATTTTCAGGGAACAAATGAGTCAAATAATTATTATGTAAAAAATAGAAATTATCCGCTTACTGGTTACAATTCGCTCGATAAATATCGCCAAAATAAATTATCAGGGTGTTGTACATCCTCCGTATAGAATTTATTTAATTCCGTCGACACGTCGACACTACTTACATATTATCATATTATACTCTCGGAATTTTAACACCCAGTACACTTTGAATTTTATTCACATGTGTCGGATTGTATACACATACACCGCGTTCAATCTCATTAATAATTGAAACCTCCATGTTGCATTTTTGCGCAAGCTCCTTCTGAGTCATTTTTTTTTCGCATCGTGCACCTATAATTGCTTGTGATGTATTTTTTGAAATGTATTTTGTTTTTTTTACATCATCGTCTCCAGATGCCTTATAAACGCCAACTGACGAGAGCGAGGAAGTTGATGTTGATGACTTTTCTTCCTTTGACTTGTTGTTGTCTGTTTTTTTGAATACTACGGGTTTCCAATCCTGGTGATCTTGATTGCTCATATTGATGAAATGTTATGTATTTGTTATTTGTTATAAACGTTAATAATATAAAATTTAATAATATAAAAATCAATTTTTATATTATTATGATTATTATGTAAATGAAATGGTTTATCGATTTTATAACATGTTATGTGTTTGTTATGTTATGTTATCCCCAGATTTGTTCCTCCTTTTCAAGCATGATGCCGTGCAACATATTAAACGACTTATTTTCATTTGAAAAGAAACTGGGAGTCAATATACTCCAATCCAGATCACTTTTTAGAAGCGTCAACTTGGTATAAATGTATCCAATGAGTGCGCTGCACCAAAACCTCGAAGTTTTTTGAGGTTTATTATCTTTTTGACAGTACGCTTCAATCCAATCAGCAACTACCACATCATACGGCTTATCATACACAACTTGATGAATTTCGCGCAACGCATCAATGTTGAAAATTTTATGATACTGTTCTTCTGATTCGCATTTCAGTCGTCTTAGATATATTTTTCCCCCATACGTTTTTAGAAATTCTTCAAATTCAACAAACTGGACACCAAATTTCTTTTTACCGTCTTCAGCATCCGGAACGTCAGATGTTCCTGATGTCCATACGTATATGCCCTTTAAAGCAGGATTTGTCATCTTGGGGTCAATAACCACCATCCCCACATGAGAATAGTCACTACATGTCATAAATTTTATAAACCAGCTAAATAGACCCCAATCGTCATGCTGCAAATCGTCGCACACCAACAAATCTCCCGTCTTTAATTTTAGTTTTGTTATATCTATTTTATTATTTGTTGTATTCATTATTATCAATTTTCGATTATGAATAATTTAATTAATTATATTATTCATATATTTAAATTATTTATTTATATATTTATTTGATAAATATTAATATTTTTTATTCTTATAAAAATATTTTCATTTTTTACAATACATTTAAAACTTTAAATACACATCTCTCGGAATGGATGTAATCACATATTTTATGAAAGAATACGCAGCTACGAATAGCCACACCATGAAAAATGGATAAGCTACAATGGTTATGAATGTGAAGAGAGAACGCGTGGTAAATTGACGATAATAAATAACACCTATTGCAATCCAAATCATCATGCATATCCAGTACAAGTTTCGAAACAAATAGTACCACCACGAAAACGAATCAATTTGTTTTTCCATGTAAAATATTTTCCGATTACTGACATTTGTGTCTCTCTCCTTATCCTCGGTTTCATCTTCAATGCGCGTTTTTGTGGACGTTAGCATGTTATTATAGTTGCTTGAATTATATATCTCATCATTTTGTGACTGTATCTTCATAATTCCTACATTAATTTCATTCATTATCATTTTATGTTCGTCTTTTAACTTCAGAATTTCTTGGTCCGCATTATTCCCATATCGGGCTATCAAAACATCGGTATATTTTTTTGGACCATCTTTATTTAATAAATAGTCGTGTTCGGCTTGCGATAATTTTTCTGGAGCCATCTTATAATTCCGTTCTGCGTCTAAATATTTTTGTTTCAATTCACTCTTTTCTTTTGCCATTAAACAATCGTGATCGCACGAATTATTGGCTTTTGTCACCAAATCATTTATACTTTGAATGCTTTGAAGAAGGGCGGCATTATCTGTCATATTTTTTAAATTTGAAGATTGATTCTTACTATAATAACCATATATTAATTTTAAAAATATTAAATTATTAATAAATAAATAATAATAATTTAATTATTATTTATTTATTAAATTCTTCCATAACTATCTTCAATAACGAATGCATTTATTCCTTTATTATTATTATTATTATCATTCATTATCGGTTCCGAGAAATATTTCTTAGACACTCTTGATAACATGAAACTTTCAGAAATGTTTGATTGAACCGATGGTGCTGTACCGGTCATCATTGTACTAACCGTCGATGTAGATGTAGCAGGTAGCGAAGATGATGAAGACGATGGTGTTGGATTAGAACCCGAACCACCATTGCCCGTTCCATTTACATCATTCATAAATGATGTTGCTTTGCTTGACATTGAATCTTCTAATGATGCAGCCGAAGATGAAACGGACTTGTACATGGAATCAAATTTTGACGAGATGCTGTCATCGCTACTACAAGTTCGGTCAGTTGACACCGATTTGTTTTTTTTTGGCTGATCTGATATCCTGGAATTCATTTTTTGAGAATCAAAATTCCAATTATATTCATCGTAATTAATGTTACTCCTCTGATACATGTCATAAATCAATGAACCAATATATAACGCTCCGACAAAAATGATAATCACTACCAAAACGGTAACAAATTCTTGTGGCAACCACCCCAAGTTCATCAAAACTACAAAAAATATAACCAGAAAACATATCAAAACTACATATTTCATTATCGTTACACGCGCTTCATATTGTTTCTTATAATACACATTGATGTCCACCATTTTCAATGCATTTTCATTTTTTTGATTTATTGCCGCTATTGCCGCCTTTCTTGCTTTCAAGTCGGTTTCTTTTAGTGTAATAATAGTATGTTTATCTTGTAAGTTCGCATTCATAGATTCATTTACTTTCATATTATTTTGAGCATGCGTTAAAAGCGTATCGAATAAATCAGACCGAATGTTTGATAACTGTGTTATATCACCAATTAATACTTTTTGTTGGGCGATATTATCCGGGGTTGGATTTGATGAAGCAAGCAATGCATTCAAGTCATTATATTTTTTATTTTCTAAATCTTGTAAATTGGATATTTGTTGAAGTATTTGTTCAGTGGAATTGTCCCCGTTTGTCGGAGATGATGCAGAAGAGCCGGCCACTTGAGTTGGAACAGTTGGCGCATTCACCGACGAAGCCGTTTGTTTCGGCGAGTTTGGTGCAACTAAAAAAGACATTCTTCTATTATACTTTAAAACTTTTTAATTCAAAAATACTAAAAATGAATATATATTATAAAACTATATTATAAACTACTATATAACATATATATTTTTTTTTAGTATTTTTCTTATTTAATTATTTTATCGAGTTATTGTTGTATTGACCTGACCCCCTACGTATGTTAATTAAAATTAAGTTTACTTACTTCTTAAATACAAATAATGGATTTATACTTTCAAATGGCAGCTGTGGACGAGAAATATTAAAATGCGCCAATACAAATTGAATAATAAAATATATAAAAAATAACATTGCAATTATTCCAAACCCTAATGCATAAGATGATGATGACGATGACGATGACGATGACGAACTTTCTTCATTATCGTTGCCCGAATCAGTATTTGAAGATTTATAAAAAAAATTGCTAAACATTACAATAATTAATAAAACAGCAATTACAAACCACACCGTATAAAATGTATAATTCGATTTAAACTGTATTCGCGTATCTTCCTCTTGGGCAGAAAGCGATGAGCGTAATAATTTAATAGTGGGTGTAAACGATTCCATTGTTGTTGCAGAGACATTAGTATTAATGTTCGTAGTAGTAGCATTATTTCCATACGAGATCATACCCAATTCGCGCGACTGAGTGTCAAGTTTTGACATTTTTGTTTCAACTGCGCGCATTTGTTGTTCAATACTTTTTCGATCCGCGTCGGTCGTCGTTTGTTGAGACGATAATACTTTAATTAAAGCTGTGCCAGCATTCAACATGTCATCTCGCGTTGTTTTCAATGCGCTTTGAACAGTTGGAGAGAATACAAGCGCATTTTTTGCATTGTTTGCATCTTGTATATTCGTATACGTATTAATAATCCAAACTGGGACGCTGTTCATCTTCGCAAATGGGCGAATGTTATTAGCTGGGTCTTGAGTTGTTACAAGCACATAATTATTCGCATTCTTACTCCAATAATTTATGTCAATTCCATTTCCTTGGCAGTATTCGTTTGCAAGCGCGATTTTTTGACTTGTTTCTTCTGGAGACGTGGGTGAGATGCAAACGTTCATCCAATTCAACATATCTGATTCCTGATAATTGTCAGAACCAAACCCTGCAATACATACCGGTTGTCCATTGAACATGGTTATTGGGCAACATTTTTGACCGGCGGGTGGTGCAATACAAGCGCCGTTATTATTTGGATCTGCACTCCACCCCGGAACCGTTACACCCGCTTGGACGCATGGGAGTAAATTTGCAGTTGGAGATGCCGAATTTGGCGCCGAAATTTTAATATCACCATTTGAATTAGAAACACCCATTGCAGAACAATCTGTTCCTCCTAAAGACGCATCGCAGTTGAAACAACTATTAATTGGTGTCAGCGTTCTTACTTGAACCGTAAAATAATTATTATTTTGTAATATTTCCTTGTTATACTCTGAAACAGCGCTCGAATATGCATTCATTTTAGAATCAAATGCATCATTTAATTTTTGAATATTGGCGATAGAATTTCCTGATGCCGACACATCAGCTGGAGCGGATGAAGCGGATGCTGATGCAGATGCCGCGCTTGGTTGTCCAGATCCACTCTCAAATGATTCTTTGAAATATCCAAACTTATTATTATTCATTTTTACTTTTGCTTCTTTTCCTTTAAATCCATTATTTTTTTGCGCTAAATATACATTTGTTTGATCATTTAATTTTTCTTCATCATTTAAATATACACGCCCTTGACGTAAACTATACATTTGCATTTTATTTATAGCTATATATACTATTATATAATAAATATACTTTTAAATATACAATAATTTTTTATTTTATATTTAATTTATTATTTATTATCTTTCTTTTATTTTATTCATTTTGTTTGCTTGTTTGCATATTGTATTATAGTATTATAGTATTATATTATAATCTTTACTTTATTATTTTATTATTTTAATATTTTAGTATGATTGGCTTTGTATCTTCGGTTTATACATTAAATACAATATACATCCGGCCCCAACAGCGTACATGAGAGTACCAAATACGGTTGTTTTATATAGTTCATTGTAATCTTCCAACGAAACGACAGCCGCCAACTTGGTTTGGTGCAATGCAGTTCCCGTTTCCATAATTTGCAGATATTGTTTCTGAATTGGCGTTATATTCGTGTTGATAGTTGATATCTGCTTTGAATTCGTGTTTATTTGCGACCTCACTTTTTCCAATAAATTATTGGCAGCGTATCTATATTTTAAAAGCGCGTCATCATTTGGGTCTTTTGATTTTACATTAGTAGTAGATCCAGTATTGGCACTTAAAGAAAGTGTTTGATTTGTATGATAATTTACATAATTCGATTTATAATTGGTTAACACGTCATTAAATATTTGATTCACATTTTGGATATCATTTTGAAAATTATTATTCATATTTTAATAATATGTAATATAATCAGTTAATTAATTATATTAAATATATATTTTATTATTTTATTATTTTATTTTTTTATTTTTTTATAAAATTTTTATTTATTTTTTATTTTAAGCTGCAGCCCCTTTTACATTTCCAGAAGTTGCAGCTGCAGCTCCGCCAAACATTGACGACATTCCCGGAATCTTTTCAAACAACTTGCCCATTGAGCTTGATTCAAATTTATCTAAAAATGACTGCGCGGTTTTCAAAAGCGGTTCCATACTCTTCATATTTTCCATAAGTTTTTGTTGCTGATCCATAAGAACATTTGTTTGAGATGTTAATCCCTTTACCCCATCTTGGCCTACTAAATTTTCTAAATTATCATATGCTTTTTCCATAGTTTTTGCATAATCAACGCGATTATTCACAGGAAGATCTTCGTCATCGTCTAAACTTGCAGGGCTGAGTTCTGTCATGGGTTCCTTTCCATTTGATTTTTGCGCAGACGTCGTTGTTAACGATGCAGATGTTGCAACTTTCTTTGACGATGGCGCTTTACCAGATGTTCCTAAACCCGCGCCCGCGATTCCGGTTGCTATTAGCGGTTTAACAGCTACTGGTGGTTTACCAGCCGCCGTTGCCGTCGCATCTGTTGCCGTTGCCGTCGCATCTGTTGCCGTTGCCGTCGCATCTGTTGCCGTTGCATCAAATCCTTCCTTGCTTGCAACGATCATTCTCGACAAAACAGTAATAAAATTAGTTAATAGTAATGTCAAAAGTAAAACAACCGTCATGTTTTTACTAAAGTATGTCGTTATGAATCCAACGGATAAAAATATTAATAATGCATAGCTATCTCTCAAAACAACATATCCAAAAAAATTCATAATTGCTAAAAATGCTACAATGTACAAGACATTTTTATCATGCAATAATGTCTCAACAACTTTTGGAAGTTTCATATGTATATTTACCATTTTCACTAATTATATATGTATAAATATTATTTTATATATTATTTTATATATTATAAGCAATAGAAAAAATACAAAAATAATATTACAAAATTATTTATTTTATTAAATTAATTAATTTATTTGTTAAATGTTGTGTATGGTATTACTAAAATAATTTATAATTAATACATAAATACATTGGTATATAATACATTATATATTTCTTGCTAGATAATATCTACATAATTTATAATAAGTTATAATAAATTTAGATTTAAATGAATGTATCGTCATTAGATGAAAATGAATCAAAATATAAATTGGCATTTTGCGAATTCTTCAACTCAGATCTTCATGGAAAAGATGACTCGAGTTCTCTCAATATTGATTCACATTTTTTAATATTAAAAACGTTGACCCTAAACACGTTCTATGATTTATACCATTATGATTCCATCACACAATTTGTGGCAATTTTACGGCGTCAATACATTCGATACATAAACACAACCATTAAACAACACCCAGTCATTCGAAATTATAAAAATGCAATTATTAAAAAGAATTATGTTTCGCTGGAAATTATAGAATTAGTCGAACTTGAAGGTGGCGAATACGTTGCAATTTATAAAACGTTTTGGCTGCGCATTGTTCAGCGCATGTGGAAAAAACATTGCAATTATAAAAAAGAACTATTGCGTAAATTTCTGAAACCGCGCGGACTTTTATTGAGAGAAATTGGTAAATAATTAATTATTTATTTATTTATTAATAAATTAATTAAATAATTAATTATTTATTTATTTATTTTATTAGCATTTTTTTCAAAGTTGCAATTTCTTTCGTAATTATTTTTTTATCTTTTTTTAATTGGGATTCGTTTATTTCATCATCAGACATATCATTTTTATCCTCCATCATTTTATTCAAATGTTTTAATATTTTTTCTAAAGCGTGTATTTGCATTTTGATATTTGTTTTTAAATTATTGTAATACTCGTCATATATTTTTACAAGTCCGCTTATATGTGGATTCGTTTTTGCGTGGTTTTTTAATAGTAATCTATTTCCGAGCATTTTTTTTCTATTTTCTTCCATTTTTTCTTGGATGTGAATTAGCTGCGAATCCCGCTTATATACAGAGTTTGCAGTAGATTCTGATGATTCTGATTTTAATTCCAATCCTGTTTTGACTCTGACTTGACTTGACATCTATTGTTTTTTCGTTAGTTAATTAACCTTACTTAATAAATATAAATATTTTATTTAAATATAAATTAGGTAAAATAGTATTTCACTTTTATATATTTTTTAAGAATATATAAAAATATTGTTGAATAAATATATAACCAACTATTCATAGTTTTAGGAATGTCAAAAAAAGTAGTACCCGTTGGAACAAATTTTGCTGAAGTTTTACTCACCGAAGACGATTGTCGCTACGTAATGTTTCCACTAAAAGATAATGATATTTGGAAAATGTATAAAAAACAAGTGGACTGTTTTTGGAGAGCTGAAGAAATCGATTTTTCAAAAGACGGGGCTCATTGGCAGACCCTTGAACCAGATGAAAAATATTTTATAACTATGATTCTCGCGTTTTTTGCTGCAAGCGACGGGATTGTCCTTGAAAATTTGGCGGTGCGTTTTATGGCAGATGTTCAACTAGCAGAAGCGCGCGCATTCTATGGCTTTCAAATCGCCATGGAAAATATACATTCAGAATGTTATAGTTTATTAATCGATACATATGTAAAAGATGATGAAGAGCGGGGTCGCCTTTTTAACGCAATAAACAACTTCCCTTGTATAAAAAAAAAAAGTGATTGGGCAAAAAAATGGATTCATGATAAGCGAAGCTCATTTCAAACCCGCCTTATCGCATTCGCATGTGTTGAGGGGATCTTTTTTTCAGGTGCATTTTGTTCAATATACTGGATGAAAAAACGCGGCTTAATGCCCGGTTTAACGTTCAGCAACGAGCTAATTTCGCGCGATGAAGCGCTTCATACCGAATTCGCAATAATGCTGTATAATAAAATGGCAAAACCAGTTCAAAAGACGCGCGTACAAGACATTATAAAAGAAGCGGTTGATATCGAAACTGAATTTATTTGCGAAGCATTGCCGTGTCGCCTCATCGGCATGAATTCAAAGCTTATGATTCAATACATTGAATTTGTTGCAGATCGGCTCTTGCTGCAATTGGGTTGTGAAAAAATATATAACTCTTCCAATCCATTTGATTTTATGGAGCTTATCAGCATTGAAGGAAAAACAAATTTTTTTGAAAAACGGGTCAGCGAGTACGCCCTCGCAGAAAAAACAAAAACGGAAGAAATTTTTGACTTTACCGCGTCATTTTAAATAGAATTAGAAATATCCTCTTCTAATATTACGCCTTACCATTTTTTGTGGTGGCGGTTGCTGTTGCTGTTGCGGTTGCTGTTGCGGTTGCTGTTGCGGTTGCTGTTGCGGTTGCTGTTGCTGTTGCTGTTGCTGTTGCTGTTGCGGTTGCTGTTGCGGTTGCTGTTGCGGTTGCTGTTGCGGTTGCAGTTGCGGTTGCGGTTGCTGTTGCTGTTGCGGTTGCGGTTGTTGCTTCATACGAATTTGTTCTAAACGTCGTTGCTGTTGATGTTGCTGAAAACGCAACCTATATCTACGTTCTTCTTCTTCTGCTAATATTTTTTGTTGATATGTTGCGCGCTGTTGTTCATCTTGTGCTGCCGCCGCGATTCCCCTTGATTTAAATTTTATCCGTTTTTCATCATGAATATTTTGTTCTTCGTAAGTATTTGAAGTATGGTTATATGCAGTATCAAAATGGAAAACATTTATAAACTTGGAAGGTGCTGCATTCGCGTTTGTATCTGTACTACATCCTTCATGTTTATACATCAAATTTTTTATTGTGCTTAATCCATCATTTGTCGTTTTATAATAGACCATTTCCGCTTCAGATCGTGAAATTGTTCTCATAATTCCTTCCACCATTTGCAAAATATTTGGGTGTTGCAAAGGAAAAAAACCTCGACGATCTATTTTAAGCCCGCATTGTAGCACCCGATGCTGCATGTAATTGTCTTCACCCCCCCATGCCCAAAAATTCGGAAACCCGTTTGTTATTTCAAAATCTTTACCCTTTATTGAAAAAATGCCACCTAGCGCAAATTTAACTCCGTAAAAATGTTTTACAATACCTGCGCGTGTTTCATATTGTATTATTCCCTTGTCATATGGAACCGTGTCAACATCATTAAAAACAAATGTTATATTTTGATAATCTTTTGGATATTTTTCCTTCATTGCTAAAAATCCTATATTTTTCATCCCCCCTCTGTTAAATGGGCGATTATCTTTTTGATGAACAATGTATATTTCATATGTGGATGGGTCATATTCAGATAAAACATGCTTCATATAAACCGAAAAAAAAGTTAAATGGTGAGTTCGATCCCGATATGGAACAATAAATATAATTTGTGGTATCGTCAAATTGGTATTTTCACTTTCAGTTGTACTCATAATGAATAATTTAATTAATTTTTATTTATTTTTTAAACTCTTTTTTATATTTTATTTATTTTTTATAATTAATTATTATTTATAATTTATTATAATATTTATATTGTTATTTTATGAAGATACCGCATATTTCTCTAATATGACCTTTGGAATAAGGTTACTCGTAAACTGTTCCAATTTCTTAAAGCATTTATTAATTGTTACCTCGCTAATTTCCGTTATTCTATTCACATCTTTTTTTGATACATTCAAATTGCAGGTCTGAGAAACAAAGTATATGATCCCTGCAGCAATTGAATGTGGCGTATTTTCCGGAATTAAATTCTGTTTTTCTATTCTTGTTGCCACGAATTGACACAATTTAGTCAACTCGCCGTTCATATTTAGTCGACTGCAATACCGCTCAATAAATGCTTCAGGTCTCGTTTTACTGAAATTCGTTTTATCCGAATTTTCAAATTCATGTTCCAGTTCATTAATAATTGTAATCGCATTTTTACACCCCTTTGTTGCGCTCGTGTTATCCAAGTTAAAAATTGTCGCAATCTCTTTAATTGTTCGCGGACAGCCGTGTTTCCTGCACGCAATGTACGTTGAAGCCAGAATGATTCCGTCGCGATTCAATCCTCGATACGTTTTAAACTCGGAAATTTTCTTATGATAACGTAGCGCCTCGTCTACAATAATTTTAGGCAAACCGCCGTTATGCGCAATAATGGTTATGCATTGAAACTCGTCATACTGCGACTTTTCTCGATATGGCATTGACTGCCATTCCGTGTATCTTCGAAATTTTCGCATTTCATAGCTCGTGGCACCATCGCACATAACCTTACAGCCGTACGACGATTCCACAAGTAACGGGTTCACTGGCATACCGCATCGTGTCGGATCACTGGACTGATTGTCATCGGCGCCATAGTATCGCCATTCTGCACCATGATCCAATACATCTTTATATACAATACCGCATTTCTGATTCGTGCATGTCAAAAATCCATCGTCCGTAAAACAAACCGTCGAAGAACAGTTATCGCAAATTTCCCTCTGTCCGCTGCTTCTGTAGACGCATTCCAAATTACTTTTACTGTTTGATTTTATTGAATTTGTCTCAGTGCCGTCGTCAGTATTGAAACTATTCTCGATTTGTTCCCATAGCTGTTTTTTATTTAGTTTAGAAGCTGTATTAATATTGCCATTAATTTGCCTGTTTTTTTTTGTGGTCTTGTGTTCATTCGATGTTTTTATTATCGTCGCCGCTGTTACCCCTCCTAATGACATCAAAACAATAGTTGAGTTATCGTGGTCGGTGAATGAATATGAATGCTATTATATATTCAAACATGCGTTTAATTCAATTTTTTATTAAAATATTAAATTATTTTTAATGTGTAATAATTATTTTTTTTGTAAAAAATTTTATATATATATATTTTATAACATTGTAAACTTATAAAAATGGGTAAATTAAGTAAAAAAGAACGAAAAGCTGCGTTTAAAGGTTTAAACGGCTGGTTTTCTAATAAGGCAACTTTTGAATATGCCGATCCTGATAAAGGCCTTCAAAAATTGGACCACTATAATTTTTTAAAACTAACATACATTGACCCGAAAATGGATCATGCGTTGTATAAATGTATGCAAATAACACCCAATGACCAGATTAATACTATAGCTCCGGTTGCAACAATAGCTGTAATAAATACAGTTAATAACTATACTATCAGTTTACAAGGAGCTGTAGCAAGTTATGACCGAAATCACGGTCAGATTAGATTGGAACTTGTAGATATGGATGATAAAAGCACATGGAAATGTAAAGGGGATGGTGAAAAATTTCGTGGAATTAGTACGGAATTTAGTTTAAATTCTGCTTTACCAAATGATGAAGCTTTTGGAGGCGGATATATTGCTGCTTTCAGATTAAAAAAATTAAATAAAGCTCCCAAAGGGCTTGAAAATTTGGATTTTGCTGCTACATATAAAAAACAATTTAATGCTATATATAAAACAACTTAATGCGGGTTACAAAAAATAGATTTAATACAATATTTGTTATCGTTAAATAAATAAATAATTAAATTAAGTTATAAAAATAAAAACAAATAACAATAATAACAAATATTAAATATATGTATATATAACACAGTAAGATGGGGGCTACAATTTCCAAGCGAATGTCCGAATCAAATATAGAATTAAGAAAACAAATTGATTTGGCTGCAACAAGAATCATGTTGGATTCAAATTTTACAGACATGACAAAACTTGCAAATGAAAAATACTGTAACCGTTTAACTAAAAAAGTGGCAGACGTTTTTCAACAAAATAAAGACACAATTGATTTAGAGCTATTAAGAAAACGGTTATATTCTCAGCATTTAGATGAAGGTCTGCAAGAATTTAAGTCAAATGAAGATGGAGATGGTGCGCAAAAAAAAATGAAAACGTCAGAAAAACGGAAAAAAACCCCCCAGCTTCTAAATATAAAAAAAAAATGCATACAAATTTCAAAGTTTTATATTTTATTTTGGCATATATTTTCATGCATTGTAAGTACTATTAATCCAACATTTGAATCGAGTTCGAGTTCAAGCTCAAATGAAAAAACACCAACATCAAAATCAAAATCTAATTCAGAAAAATCAGAAACAACATCATCATCTTTAGATTTTTGTACTTCGCGAATAGATGCTTTAATCAACGGAGAATTAAATGAAAATAGTGATGGCGATTTAGAAGTAAAACCAAATATATGCAAAACCAATGTTTCTGAAAGTGGAAGCGCTTTACGTTTGGTTGATTTGCCAGGAATGAGAGCGCTTCAAAACTTATACAAGGATGTCAATGATGACAGTGCAAAAGATAGTGAAAAAGACGATGCACAGTTTCTTTATTTTGCATTTACGGGAAAAGAAGCCCCAAATCACATTACCCGTCTCGACCAAGTTCCACTTCGCGCATTCAATAAAGATGTTGAATGTAAAAAAACGTCATCATCATCATCATCATCAAAAAGAAGATACTACTATGATGATGACAATTATGGTGGCGGCGGCGCCTATGCTTATGGTGGCGTAAAAAGTGATGAAGAGTCGATAAAAGAACGCCGCCGCGATAAAGAGAGAAGGGATGAAGAAGAACGCCAATATTATGGCGATCATAAAAAAAATGATGAAGAAAATGCTAGAAATGGGGTATATTTAAAGGGAATTACTGGCAGCTTGAAAGAAAGATTATTTTCAGATTATGTTCAAAATATTAAAGAAATGATTGAACACTCTGAAACAAATCGTTCAAGGTTACTTGACATTTTATCCGAATTATTTACTTATACATATGACGAAAGTGGTGAACTTGATGGTGTTATTATAAACCCATCCATAACTTATAAAAAACTTCAGTTACTGGTTAAAAGAACGCGAAGAATCATAATCAAACTGTATACAGATTGCGAGGAAGATTATACGAATGGATTAGATATTTTTTTTGCAATCGTTCAAGAGAAAATAGTATTGAAATTATCTGTTCAAGACGACATACTTAAAAAACAACTAGAAAATACTATTTTTGGACCGCCCGAAAGGTACATTCCTGAATCATTATTATACCAACAGCAGTTTCAAGGAGCAGAGGATTTTAATAAGAAACAATTTGTCCCACCCCATTTCAAAAGTTCAGTTCTTTCTCTTGTTAAAAAACAAGTTTCCGATGACATATTTAGACAACTTTTACCTACATTAAATGAATGGATTAACGAAGAAGTTGAAAATACATCCGCGTTATTAGATGCCGCTCAAGTTGCAAATGAATTTCTTCAAGAAAATGTTTTCGGTGATAATTATTCTGATTCTTCTTCTTCTTCTTCTTCTTCTTCTTCTTCTTCTTCTTCTTCTTCTTCTTCTTCTTCTTCTGCTCCTTCTTCTTCTTCTTCTTCTTCTTCCGTTGCTGCTCCTGTTTCTGCTGCCGTTGCTGCCCCTCTCCCTGCTATTATGAGACCGCTGGCAACTCCATTGGCAAGGGCAACCACACCATTAAAAGCTGCAACAGGAACAGGTGCTTCTGCCCCTACCCCAGTTTCACCATCGCCTAAAAAAATTAATCGACAATTCAAAGCTGTGGATATTAAACCAAGAAATTTATCATTCATTTTAGAAGAAAATGAAGAATAATATAATTAAAAATTAATTAAATGAAATGAAAATCATTAAATATATTTAGGAAAACCTACTTAAATAATTTTCTCATGTTAATATATGGAAATAATATATTCCATCAACAAGTAAACCGGCATGGCGCAGAGGCAGCGCGCAGGGCTCATAACCCTGAGGTCACTGGATCAAAACCAGTTGCGGGTATACGGATTTTTCAGTTACTTTAAAGAAGTTACGCATTGCCTACACACATGTGGACAGGCATCTTAAACCGGCATGGCGCAGAGGCAGCGCGCAGGGCTCATAACCCTGAGGTCACTCGATCGAAACGAGTTGCCGGTATCATTACACTTCAGTCGCTTTAAAGAAGCGGCACCCATGTCTACCACACACGTGTATAGGCATCTTAAACCGGCATGGCGCAGAGGCAGCGCGCAGGGCTCATAACCCTGAGGTCACTCGATCGAAACGAGTTGCCGGTATCATTACACTTCGGTCGCTTTACAGAAGCGGCACCCATGTCTACCACACACGTGTGTAGGCATCTTAAACCGGCATGGCGCAGAGGGAGCGCGCGGAGAACACCACTTCGAGGTCACTCGATCGAAACGAGTTGCCGGTATCATTACACTTCGGCCGCTTTAAAGAAACGGCGCGTACGTACACCTTATAGCCCCTTTAGCTCAGTTGGATTAGAGCATCATCCTTCTAAGATGGGGGTCGTCGGTTCGAGCCCGACAAGGGGTGGTCGGTATTTTTATTTATTTTTAGTGATATATATGACTTAAAAACGTTGTAAAACACTATATGCTCATGTCCACAATAAGCTATATATTTTAATCTATAATTATATTTTTTTCTATTAATACTTATAATAATATTATTATATTCTTCTTTTGTAACAAGTAATTTACAACACTTTTTATTGAATTCTTCTACCACATTTTCATAATTCATTTTTGATGGTTAGATTTCAGTATTTATCTTTAAACGAATTTGGTTTATAGATATTTAATATAAATATATATAAACAACGGACACGACAGGGATTGAACCTATGACCTTGATGTAACTGTAAAATTTCATAACAGCATCACGCTCTCCCGACTGAGCTACGTGTCCATAACAGCGAATGCCAAGCTTTTATTCGCCTACTATAGAATAATAAACAGTTGTCTTTAAATGATTTATTATATATATATATATATTTAATATATTTAACTAAAAATCATTGTAATATTTGATATAGTTAATTTTATAGATTTATATTTTTTATTATGATAATATAATACTAAAAATGAGTTGTTTATTTAACAGTATGTCACATTTTATTAAAGAAGATTGGGGGCCACATGGAATTCGTCAACGCATTTGCGACTATTTACAAAACAATTTACCAATTTTAGACGGTATGGAAACGCAAGATGTTCTCCAATTAGAAGCACCCAGTTCTGAACACTATATTTCAAATATGCGGAAATCTTCAACATGGGGTGGAGCAATTGAAATACAATGCGCGTGTAATATTTGGAATGCGCGTATTATTGTGCACGATATTCGAAACTGTAACATCAATAGTAACAGTAAAAATATAGAATTCTTACCTTTACGTTCTAATATGGATTCGATAATTCCACCACTTGAATTTCATCTCGAATGGAGCGGCGGTCATTATGAACCGCATAAATAATCATATCATAATCATTAACGAATTAAAAATAATAAAAACAGTATTATTTTTATTATTTTTTTTGTTATTTTTTTAATAAAACATGTATATATAAATTAAATTAAATGATTCGAAAAATATTAGCAATTAATGGTGGAGGAATTTGCGACATATCGTATTTAACATTCATGTTGAAACTTTCTCGACGCTACGATGAAAAGAATATTGATGTACTGAACTTATTTGATACATTTTCAGGAGTGAGCTCGGGATCGATTATTGCAGCATCTTTTGTATTAAGAGAACAATTTTTACAAAATGTTGCATTATCTAATCCCGAAATTATTGAATCTGCTCTCAATAAAATAAACCCCGATTATTCAAAAGATTATATTTCAAAAACAATACAAAAATTAAAAAAAAATAAAATAACAAATTGTTCTTCTATTGTAATATCATCACTACTCGTATTTTTCGAACAAGAAGTATCTAATATTTTTTATAGGACAGTTTCAAGAAAAATTGTTAGTGTAAATGGACTACTATTTTCAAAATATGGAAATAATAAAAAAAATATATTTGATAAATATTTTGATTTTAAAATTAAAGATATACCAAAAAATAGAACCATTGTTATTAAAGCACTTGATATTTCAAGTATAGCG
>Ga0114971_10000952_pt1 | contig 19799 bp, 14 predicted proteins | sample M_140625_MF_Meta_FD_87320 | JGI IMG/M metagenome (GOLD analysis project Ga0114971, IMG submission 87320) | Freshwater microbial communities from Lake Montjoie, Canada to study carbon cycling - M_140625_MF_MetaG | ecosystem: Environmental > Aquatic > Freshwater > Lake | place: Lake Montjoie...
CAGCCACGATCCTTGTTGTTGAAGACGATCCAGCCGTCGCGCTCGCCCTTGAGGTGGCGCTGAAGGGCGAGGGTTACCTGCCGCTCATGGCCGCGACCGGCGACAAGGGTCTCGAAGTCGGCATGAAGCAGGCTCCCGACCTGCTGATCCTCGATGTTCGCCTCCCAGGGATCGACGGCTTTGAGCTCCTCCGCCGACTGCGCGCTGGGGGCTCCAAGGCCCCCGTCATCATCCTGACCGCCCGCGATGAGGAGGTCGACACCATCCTTGGGCTTGAGCTCGGCGCCGACGACTACATGACGAAACCCTTCCGCGTTCGCGAACTGCTCACCCGGGTCAAGTCGCAGCTACGACGCGCCTACGGCGATCTCGCCGATGCAATGGGCGGCCGGGTCATTCGGGCCGAGGATCTCGTGATCGACCTTGAGCGCCGCAAGGTCACGCGCGGCGGCGCGCGCATCACCCTCACCCCAACCGAGTTCGAAATTCTGCGCATCCTTGCCGAGAAGCCGGGGCGCGTCTTCGGCCGTCGCGATCTTCTGGAACGTGTTCGCGATTATGACGCCGCGATTGCCGGAGACGAGAAGACGATCAATGTGCATGTCAGCCACTTGCGCGACAAGGTCGAGCCCGATCCAAACAAGCCACGCTTCGTGTTGACCGTGCGCGGTGTGGGGTACAGCTTCTCTGACCGCAGCGACCGTGGTGAACGGAGCGGCGCCTGAGCCCGCTTACCGACTCCCTCTACGGCGTACCACCCCGAGGGCTGCGCGCACGACTCACGATCGCCTTCCTTGGCATTGTAGCGCTCTCTCTTGCGCTCTCCGGCTACCTTGTTGTTGATCGCGTATCGCAAGAGTTTGAAACGCAGGAGCGAGCGGCGCAGACGGCTCGCACTGCTGCTGTCTCGAGTGCCGTTCGAAGCCTCGCGCAAAGCGTAGCGGGGACCAAGAACATCCTTGACAGCAGCGGCGAGCTCAACGCGGAGGTGCGTGAGCGATTCTTGCTGCAAGACCCGGAGTTGCAGCAGCTTGCGCTTGACATCGCTCGTGCAGATGTTCGCGTTCGATTTGGCACATGGAATCCGGATAAGGAGTTCTTCTCTCCTGCGGCTGAATCGGAGTTCCTCATTAGTTCCGATGGGGCGGTGCTTGAGCCTGGAGAGGCGCGTGACTCAATTCAGCTGGAACCGAGCGTCGTGATCATTGGCGGCGCCCCGTCGTCGATCAGCATTGAGGTCACGCTGATCTCGCCACTGACAACACGCGCATGGAGACTGGCGGGAATCACTGGAACGATCACGTTTGTTGGCATTCTCGCAATGATCGTGGCCATTGTTGTCTCTACAATCGCTGCAGCGAGATTTGCAAAGCCTGTTCAACTCCTCTCCGAAACGGCGACGGCGATCAGTGATGGAAACCTCTCTGCGCGTGTTCCGACCGGTATTGAGGTGGCGGCAAACGACGAAATGGTGGCGCTGCTTGACCAGTTCAATCTCATGGCTGATCGACTGCAAGGATCAATGCAGGCGCTACGCCGTGAGCGCGATCGTGGACAAGAGCATCTTGCCGATGTGTCACACGAGCTCCGGACGCCACTCGCCGCCCTCCGAGCGTTCGTTGATTTGCTACAAGATTCCACTACTGATGATGCAACGAGGAAGAGGCTCTTCGTTGAGGCTGGTCGACAGCTTGAGCGTATGGACGCACTCACCTCCAACATTCTTGAGCTCTCACGGTTTGATGCGGGGATTGCGCGCCCAGTCTTCGTGGTTGGCGACATGCGCTCAAGCGTGCGTGCAGCGGTGGAGCAGGCGGCTGCGGGTGCACGCCGTGCAGGTGTTGCGGTTGACGAGCGCATGCCGACACGCAAGGTGCTCGTTCGTCACGATGCTGCTCTCGTAGGTCAGGCTGTCGCAAACCTAGTCGCCAATGCGTTAAAGTTCACCCCACGAGGTGGCAGCGTTCTGGTTTCGGTGCAGTTGCTCTCCACTGGCGCGTCGACGGTGACCGTTCGCGACACGGGGGTTGGCATCTCGTCTGACGAGCTGCCACGCATCTTTGATCGCTTCTATCGCGGCACCGAGGGTCTAGCCGCGGCGAATCGGGCCGCCCGAGCTACCGGCTCTGGCCTCGGTCTGGCGATCGTGAAGTCCATTGTGGATATGCACGCGGGACGCATCGTGGTGGAGAGCCTCCCAGGAGAGGGGGCGAGCTTCGCGCTTACATTCCCTGCCGACCCCGAGGCGGTCGACGAAGAGGTCCCAGAGACCGCCGTAGCCGCGTCTGGGCCGGCCACGCTCGTGAGCTTCGGCCGACGCGCTGCCGCTCTCCTCGGCGAGGTTGCGAAAACTTCACTCCGTCTTCGCCGAGTTCTACGCGCGGATCCCCCATCCTCTACGGTGAGTGAGACGCCCGCTTCATTGAGCGTGGCACCAGAGAGCACCGAAGCCCCAAAGGAGACACCGCGTGGTTGAGAAAGCAAAGCGCACCCCCGCCGCCCCAAAGAGGGTTGCAAAGAGCCCAGTGAAGCGCCGTTCGCCGCTTCGATTTGAGCCAGAGCCAGCCACCGGACCAGCCGCATGGATCACGCGCGAGAGCGGTCCTCTGCAGGCGGCACGCAATTCACTTCGTGTCGGAACCGGGTCTCTCAGCCGTGGCGGGATCGCCGGCATGCTTGCCCTCTCGCTCCTCTTCGGCGCGGGCGGCGGCGCTGCAGCAACAATTCTTCTTCTTGATGGGCTCTCTGGTGGTGACATCACGACGCAGATTCGGCAGACACTCGTCTCTGAGCAGTCAGCGATCGTTGCCGTTGCAGAGCGTGTCTCGCCCGCCATCGTGACCCTCGAGGTCACCACGCCTGCTGGTGACGCCATCGGCTCTGGCGTGATCTATTCAGCCGATGGCTGGATCGTGACGAATAAGCATGTCGTCTCCGAGGAGACTTCCATTCTTGTGCACCTAAAAGATGGCCGAGACTTTGTTGGAACCGTCTACGGCATTGACACTCTTACCGATCTTGCTGTCGTCAAGATTGACGCTGCCGGCCTACCTACCGCAACTCTTGGCCGCTCTGGTGGCATCAAGGTTGGGCAGACCGCAATTGCGATCGGCTCACCACTCGGCGTGTATACCAACTCGGTGACCGCTGGAATTGTCTCGGCACTTGGCCGTGATATCACCACAGAGAGCGGATCTATTAACGGCCTTATTCAAACGGATGCCGCAATCAATCCAGGGAACTCTGGTGGCGCATTAGTTGACTCGAGTGGTGCCGTGATCGGCATTAACACCGCCATCTCTACAGAGGGTTCAGGTATTGGATTCGCAATCCCTATTGATATCGCTCGACCAATCCTTGAGCAGGCGCTCGCGGGTGTTCCGCTTTCGCGTCCGTGGATTGGTGTGCGCTACACCGCACTTGATCTGCGAATCGCCAAGGAGAACAAGCTCGCTGTGAGCGCAGGTGCATGGATTGTTGGTGATGGAACGACCTCGCCGATCATCGCGGGCAGTCCGGCAGAGTCGGCCGGCCTCAAAGATGGCGACATCATCATTCAGGTAAACGAGACTCCCGTTGACGAGTCGCATCCGCTGCAGGATCTACTGGTGCAGTACTCGCCGGGAACCTCGATCACACTTACGGTGCTTCGCAACGGCGAGAATATGGCGATCATTGTGGAGCTTGGAGTTCGGCCGCGAGAGTAGGTTGTCTCGCTGACACACCTAAGGCGTTCGTACCACCTCAACTCCAGCCCAGTCCATTGGGGCTGCGACCGCGGCCTGCGGCTTACGTACGCGCACACGCACTTCGTACACCGTTGCGCCACTCGCTGCGACAACCTCCATCGCCCCGTCGGCAATGCGTTCGGCAAGTGCCTCAATGAGATCCGCGTGCCCCCCCGCGCCGACGCGCTCAACGGCAACACGAACGAGTTCGCTGTAATCGACTGAGGCGGCGAGGGCGTCACCACGCCCCGCTGGCGCAAGATCGGCATCAACTTCAACGTCGACAAAGAACGGCTGCGGCTTCTGGTGCTCCTCTGGGTAGACACCATGCGCCGCATCGAAGCGCACATTGCGCACGCTGATGCGGTCACGCTGGCTCGGGCGCGGAGCCCGGTCGGCGCGGTTCGGGTTGGGCCCGATGGCCTCGTCAGGCTGGTCGCCGTCCGCACGGAGAGCGGCGTCGATGACGCGCACTGCATCGCGGTTCTCCTGCACGTCATGCACGCGAACGATGTCGACCCCTGCCAAAGCGCCGAGTGCGCTCGTCGCCACGGTGGCGGCGAGGCGGTCGGCTGGAGCGCCGTCAATAACGCGCCCGAGCGTGGACTTGCGGCTCGTGCCAAGGAGAACGGGGTGGCCCAAATCACGCAGGGCGCCGAGCAGGCGCAGGCTTACGAGGTTCTGCGCGGGACCCTTCCCGAAGCCGAAACCAGGGTCGAGGATCAGCCGCTCTGGCGGAATCCCCAGGGCGCGGCCGCGCGCCGCAACCGCCGCCATCTCATCCATGAACTCCTCAGTGAAGTTGGTTGCGTGCTCGCCAACAGCGATCTCTTTGCGGTTATGCATGACGACAATCGGCACGCCGCGCTCAGCGGCGAGCTGGAGCATCTCATCGCCTGCACGCGTTCCCCAGATGTCGTTCAGCATGTGCGCCCCTGCTTCGAGCGCAGCGGCGGCCACCTCAACCTTCTGCGTGTCGGCGCTCAGCGCAAGGGTTGGGAGCACGCGCCGAAGCCGCTCAATCGCAGGGATCAGCCGGGCGATCTCGTCCGCCGCTGAGATTTCGGTGTGCCCTGGTCGTGTCGACTCAGCACCAAGGTCCAGCAGGTCGGCTCCGTCGCGCACGGCGTTGCGCGCGAGTAGCTCCACACGATCCAGCAGATCCTCTGTTGACTCACTCGGTGCCATGAGGCCATCGCCCGAGAAGCTGTCAGGGGTGACGTTCGCTACCGCCATGATGTAGGTGCGGCTCCCCCACACGGCGCGCAGCGGGCCAATCGTCGTCGCCGGAATCGGCGCGTACGAGTGGCTGATCGATTCGCGGTTCGTTGGGCCCTCGCTCATGTGGCTGATCCTGCCACGTCATCACGGCTCCCGTCATCTGGAAGCACACCGCGGCGCATGAGTTCGCCACGAATGGCACCAACGAGGTAGAGCGACCCTGCCGAAATGCTTGGTCCTTGCTGCGCTCCAGCTGCAAGAAGTGCGGCGTTCGGGCTTGCAGCGATCTGCACCTGCGCACCAAGTTTTGCTCCGCGCACTGCAGCCGCAAGCTGCTCTGGTGCGAGAGACCGCACATCACCAACGGTCGTGCAGATCACCTGCGCGCCGCGCAGCGTTGGAGACGTTGCCAGGGCGGCGCTCAGCGCAGCAACCGACTTGTCGGCCATCACGGCAAGGATCAACACGGGTGGCACGTTTCGTGCGCCGGTAGCGCTGAGAAGGTGTGGCGCGAGGTCGGCGAGTGAGGTCGCCAGTGCGGCGGCACCATCTTCGTTATGCGCACCGTCAAGAAGCAGATCGCGTTCGTCGCCACCACCGAGTGCGTTCGGAATGAGCTCCATGCGGCCCGGCCATCGCGCTGCTGCAAACCCAGCACGCATCTCTTCGTCGCTTACCGAGGCGATGCCTGCATCGCGGAGTGCGTCAAGTGTTGCAGCAGCAACTGCAGCATTTGCCCCCTGGTGTCGACCGAGCAGACCGACGCGCACCGCGCCGCGCCCTTCAAGTTCGACTTCGATGCCGTCGCGCCCGAGTGAGCGGGTTGTGCCAGCACGAGCAATCGTGAACGGGGCACCAACGCGCTGGGCACGATGGCGAATCACATCAAGCGCGCCACCTCGTTCGCTCGCCCCAATCACGGCACGGTCTCCGCGCACGATGATCGCCGCCTTCTCTTTGGCGATCGCTTCGATGGTGTCGCCAAGATATTGCTGATGATCTAAGCCAACATTGGTGACGACCGCGACCCCGCCGTCCCAGGCGTGCGTGGCATCAAGCCGGCCGCCAAGTCCAACCTCAACAATCGCCGTGGTGATCTCCTCCTGCCGAAGTGCCTCAAAGATGGCACCGACGAGGATCTCAAACTCGGTGGCGGGGCCGACGCGCTCCTCGATCTGATCGGCGGCATCAAGGGCGCGCGCGACCGCCTGGGCAAACGGGAGTGGGGCGAGTGGCTGGCCATCGATCTGCACCCGCTCGCGATAGCTGACCAGGTGTGGCTTCGGCGTGGTGGCGTGGCGAATCCCCGCCGCGCGGAGGGCCGCTGAGACGAGGGCCACAACGCTCCCCTTGCCATTCGTTCCGGCGACGAGCGCTCCGCGAACCCCTGTTTCGGGTGAGCCAAGAGCACGAAGGAGGGCGTTCGACCGCCCCAGCCCCATGCGAATGCCGAAGCGTCCGCGCGACTCAAGCGCTACCAGCGCGGCGCGCCACGCATCGGAGCCACGCCCTTCACCGACGGCAAGAACGACCTCAGCGCGTGCGCGCGCCACGCGATCGCGCATCTCGAGGATCAGCTGCGGGTCGCTCGGTTGATCAGGCATCGTTGGAGCGTAGCGGTCTCGGCGCGCTGCGTGCGAGAATCGCCCTATGGGACTCTTCCGTCGATCGAGTTCGAAGCCACCGCGGCGCGGCCTCCCTGGCCGCTCTGAGGGGTACACGCCCCCCTATCGCGTTGATTCAGCCTCTCAGCGATCCCACTCATCTTCGCGCAGCGTTGGCGGAACAATTGCGACCGCTCTCTCTACGTTTATCACCCTCTTTGTTATTGCTGGCGCGATCGGCCTCGCTGTCGTGATGCTTCCGATCATCACCTCTATCGGTGGAAACTCCACACCTACGCCACCGCCCGCCTCACTCGAACCGGGACGGCCAACCCTCACCGAGCCGAGCGAGCCGATCACAGCGGCCGCAACAATTACGGTGAGTGGCACGCTGCCGCAGGACCTCCTTGACAAGAGTGACGCGATTATTCGCATCATCATCACCCGCGATGATGGCTCGGTGATCACTGGTGCTGAGATCACCATGCCGAAGACTGCAGGCTTTGACGTCGCGAAGATTCCTCTCTCCGCTGGCACCAACATCATTGAAGCGGTTGTAGTGGTGAATGGCGTCGAGGGAACGCACTCAGTCCCAATCACCGTTGTGCGCGATACCACTGCACCATCGCTGACAATTACAACGCCCACCCCGGGTGAGATTATGAACGGTGACTCGGTCACCGTTACCGGAAAAACCGACAAAGATATTGATGTTCAGGTGCGCAACGATACGACAGGAACGATCGAAGGTGGAAGGTCGACAACAAAGGGTGCGTTCTCGATTGGTATCACACTGCGTGATGGCACAAATGTATTGACGATCACGGCGACAGATGGTGCCGGTAACCAGACCTCAAAGAGTGTTGAGATCTCAACGAGCGCATCAGTCGGACGAATTTCCATCGTGTTGAATCCAGAAACGATCATCCTGAGCAACAGGAGAAACTTCCTGATCACCGCGACGGCAACTGATTCAAGCGGCGCTGCTGCTGCAAGCGTTCGGGTGTGTATGTACGTCACGCCATACGGTGGGCAGCCAGACCCAATCGCGCCTGGTCTATGCACAACATCAGACGTTAATGGTCGTGCCTCTTGGAACTATGCATTCCCAGACAACTTCAACACGGAGGGGCGTGGCCTCGTCACGGTGACGTACGAGCTCAGCGTTGGTGACCCGATTTCGGGAACACAGAGTTTCCGTGTCTACCTGGTAAAGCCGTGAGTGCTGCACCGGCTCTCACCTGGCGTTGCCCAACGTGCAACGCAATTCAAGAGGAGTCTGGTCAGTGTTGGGTGTGCAAGACGCCTACCGCTTCGTGTGGAAGTTGCCGACACATGCGCCGCTCCGTTATTGGCAAGGTTTCGTACTGCGGCATCGACAAGAAGCGCCGCCTTGTTGCCGAGAGTGACGTGAAAGAGTGCTGGACAGCACCAGTTCCGCTTCAGGCCGCCGCGCAGCACGAGCGCGGCGTGGACGGAACGCTCCCTGAGCGCCCCCGACTCACCTGGGCGAGTGGCGGACTCTGGGAGGGGCTCGAGGCCTAGCCCCGCTACGGACAACCGGTGATCGGCGTCCCTGCTGGCGCACTGGTCAGAATCGTAACCTCGCTCCCAAGCGCAAGCGGTACTCCCGCGATTGGCGAGAAGGTATCGATGCGATCTGTTGGGTCCAGCGCTGACGCCGAGGAGAGCGTGAGGCCGAGCTCAAGCACTGCTGCAGTCGCCTCTGCGACGCTCATGCAGTGCAGGTTGGGCACTTGCGGCCAGCCCGCCTCACTCGCACTTGGCGATGGGCTCGGAGATGGCTCGGCTCCCAGTGAGATCACAATGTCGATTGCCGTGCCGCTCGATACCTGCACGCCAGGGCGTGGGTTCTGTTGCAGAACTTCGCCAGCGGGAACCGTGTCGGAGTATTCCGAGAATGTCGCACCTCGAACGAGCCTCGCTGTAGCTAGCGCGGCGATTCCGTCCGCTTCGCTCATTCCCCGAATGTCAGGGACCACAACAAACCCGCTCCCAGCGACAACGCGAACCTCAATGACGGTGTTCAGTGGCACCAGCGTCTCGCTGCCAGGTGACTGCGAGAGGATCGTGTCGACGGGCTGGTCAGACGAGGTCACCCGCTCAACCACCTGTACGCGCAGGCCAAGGCCCTCAGCGATAGGGATTGCCTCGGCCAGCGTCAGCGTGGTGAGGCTCGGAACCTTCACGTTGTTATCTGGGCCACTTCCGGCCGAGAAGATGCGGAGCGCCAGGATCACACCGCCGACGAGGAGGAGCGCGGTGAGAGCGACGCCACCGATCGCCAGGATCATGGTGCGCAGCGACATCGTGTCACCTTCGCCAGAGGGATCCTCGTCGCCAACGTCGTTCGGGTCTGGAAGCATCTCGGGCTCACCCGGTCCAACCTCCGCTGCAACCCGAGCCACGCGCGTCCCCGCAAGGGCGCGCGGTGCACCAGCCGCTGGTCCGACCGGCCGCGATGGAACGGCGGTGCGATTCGCCTGAACCACATACGTTTCAAGAGCGTCGGCGGCTGCCGTTGCGTTCACATATCGTTCGTTCGGCTTCGGCGCCAGCAGTCGCATGGTGATTAGGTCAAGCTCGGCTGAGATGTCGGGTCGCAACTCACGTGGTGATGGGGCGGGCGACTGGCCGCGGCGCTCCTTCAGCGCTGCGCCGCTCAAGCTGTCAAATGGTCGTCGGCCGGTCAGCAACTCAAACAGCACGACGCCGAGGCCGAAGAGATCGGACGATGCGGATTGCGGGCTGCCCGCCAACACCTCTGGCGCAAGGTACCCAACTGAACCCTCTGGACGCTGGCCGCTGCGCGCCGCAGCCTCACTCCCGTCAACCTCATGCATCGCCTGTGCAATGCCGAAGTCGGCGATCTGCGCGCGCCCTTCACGGTTGATCAGAATGTTTCGTGACGAGACGTCGCGATGAATGATGCCGCGAACGTGTGCAGCGGCGAGGCCACGAGCGACTTGCGCTGCAACGGCCGCGGCGCGACGTGGCACAAGTGGTCCAACACGTCGCAACATAGAGGCGAGGTCTTCACCGTCAACAAATTCCATGATGATGGCCGGTGATTCACCGTCTGGTGCAACGTCAAATACGGCAGCCACGTTTGGATGCGCAACGATTGCCGCGGCGCGACCCTCGCCACGGAACCGATCAGCGGCGGCGGGAGACGTCGCTAGTGGCGCACGGAGCACCTTAACGGCCACGTCGCGGCCGAGCGCCTCATCGGTGGCACGGAAGACAAGTGCGGCTGCACCTTCACCAATCAGCTCCTGAAGACGGTAGCGACCAGCGACGATGTCGCCCGGCTTCAGCGTGCGCTCGTCACGCTCTGCTGGCGTCATCTAGCGCGCTCACGCTCTTCGGCGATCGCTCCGCGCACGACTGGTCCGTACACAGGGTGATCGAGCGCGACGTGCAGGTTGGCTCGCAGCCAACCCTCTGGTGAACCAACGTCGTATCGGGTTCCAGAGAAGTGGCGCGCGACAACGGGCTGCTCTTGGGCCAGGGTGTGAATAGCGTCGGTTAGTTGAATCTCACCATTCAGGCCGTGTGACGTCTGCTCTAGGCGCTCAAAGATCTTCGGCCCAAGAATGTAGCGGCCCACAACGGCGAGGTTGGACGGTGCGTGCGCAGCGTCCGGCTTTTCAACAACGCCGCGCAGCGGAATGGTTCGCCCCTGGTCGCTCGTTGGCAGCGTGATGTCTGGATCTACGATGCCGTAGCGATGTGTCTCCGATGGTGCGACGCGCATCACGCCGAGTACCGATGCCTGTGTGGCGACATATGCCTCGATGAGTTCGGCGAGCGCAGGGGTCGTGCCAAAGATGAGGTCATCGGGGAGCATTACGGCAAACGGCTCATGCCCAACGGCGTCTTGCGCCATGAGCACAGCATGGCCGAGACCGAGCTGCTCTTTCTGACGGATCGTCACAAGGTGCACCATGTCGGCAACCGCTCGCACGGCACGAAGGTGCTCAATGTCACCGCGCTGCTCGAGAATCGCCTCAAGGTCAGCCGAGATGTCGAAGTGATCCTCAATCGCGCGCTTATGTTCACTCGTCACAAGAATGACCCGCTCAATCCCTGATGCGACCGCCTCTTCGATGGCGTACTGGATGGCGGGGCGATCAACAATCGGCAGCAGCTCCTTCGGGACAGCCTTCGTCGCAGGAAGGAATCGGGTGCCCCACCCGGCAACGGGGAGAACTGCGGTGCGGATCTTCATTGGGGCCTCCGTGCGATGCTGGGGCTCAGGATACCAGTCACCCCTCGCGGCGAACCCACCTGAGCAGCGCTCTCACGGGCCGACCGAGGAGCGGCAGGTGCACCTCACGTGCCGCTTCGACGCTCGCCAAGAACCCGCAGAGCAGCAGAAGCGCCCCGATCAGCTTCCCAACCTGGTACCCCTCAGTGGAGCCGGCGCGATTCAACGTATCGGTGAGGCTCGGCACGAAGGCGCCCAGGGCGATGAGCGCCGTCGCCGGAACCCGACGATTGAGGGTGCCAGTGCGCCAGGCGCGCCAGGCATCAGGAACGCTGCGCACAAAGTTCACCGTGAGCGCCACAGGGGCGATCGCTAGATTGAAGAGGAGCTCGTCACCGCGCTGATCTGGATCACTCGAGTACGGAAGCACGCGACGCTTTGGCATGAAGACGTAGATCGAGAAGAGGGCGCCCGTCAGTAGCGCGAGCCCGCCACTCACATTCAAGATCGGCGTCAGAAGGCGAAGCGCTGGCGGGAGCAAGAGTGCGATCGGGGCGCCGGTTGTTGGGTCCGTCGCCCAGCCTGGCGCAGGTAGTTCGGCGATCACCACAAGTGGCACGGCGATAGCGCTCAGCCCTGCGGTCAACGTGATTGCAAAGCGTGCCCACCGCGCATCACCCATGTACGAGAGCCAGCCAATCGCTATTGCGGCACCCCATGCAGTGAGCGAATAAATAAGCGCCGTTGGCCCAGCCGACGGATCTTCCAATCGACGCGCGACCAGGATCGTAAAGAGGCCAGAGAGGGCGAGGCAGAGTGCATACCAGTATCCAAAACGTGTCTTCGCCAGAAGCAGAATCGTGCCAGCGCCGAGCCACCCCGCCGTCCAGACTGCACCGAAGAGATACCAGACGCGGTAGATCGATTCACTCCAACCGATTGCTGTGGCGAGCGCCTCTGCCCCAGCGGCGATGGAGAAGGCGAGCGCGCCAATTCCCCACGCCAACTGATACGCGCCGCGACGCGTTCGATACTGATCAAAGAGGAGCGCCGCAAAGAGCAGCGCGAAGAGCGCAGTGAGTGCTGGGAGGAGTGTGGTCACGCTGGTTCCGGCCTACGCCGGCAGAAACTCGTGAGCATCGTGATGCAGGCCGTCGCAGAGCCCAAACTCGGCACCAGCACCGTGTGGTAAACGGATCGGACGCATGATCTCGCGCACACCGCTGCGGCTGCAGCGGAGCCAGCCGCGCACCGCCATCCAACGCGGCGGGCAGGTGAGATCGGTGCAGAACTGAAATGGCCCTGGATTGATGGGTGAGGGTTCGCCAAACGAGGGGGCAACCTCGGTTGCGGTGGTGTCAAGCACGCTGATGCGGAACGGGGTGCCCTCAATCTGTGCAGAGCAACCGTCGCAGCGCGCGGCACTGTTCTCAGCGATGATTGTGGGGATGCGGATGCCGTTCACTTCCATAGTGCCTCTGATCGTACCCGAGCCCGCCGCGCCTTGGCGCCGCGCCCTTCCGATCACCCTCGTCGTCGCACTCCTTGCCGCCGGGTGCGGGCCAGCGGGCGACCCAACCGACCCTGCCGCAGCGGTATCTGGCGACGGGCAGCTGCAGGAACTCTTGATCCGTCATGACTCTCGTGACCCCGCCTATCGCCTTGAGGGGGGCGCGGTCGAAGTCGGCGCCACTGTCGTGCTGCAGGTGCGCACCGGGAGCGACGACGCCGTCACCGTGGACCTTGCAGTAGCCACGCCATTCGGCGGCTCCTCAACGAAGAGCCCCGCCACCCGTGTCGCACGAGGCGTTCCGTGCACCGAGGTTAGTGACTCAGACCGCGGCGCGAGCGGCGAGCTCACCGCCCTCCTTGCTCCCGATCCCGTCCTCGATCCTGCGAATGAGCTCACCGATGCTCTCTGTGATGTCTGGCGCGCCAGCATCGACGTTGGGAGTGAGCCCACGGCGATCGGCTATCACTTCGAAATCGCGGACGGCTCCGCCGCGGTGAAGCTTGCTGACGACAACATCAACGACCAGGGCCTCGGCAGTATCTCTCCAGCAAATGTTGGTGGTGACTGGGCAATTGTTGTCTCGCCGAAGGGGTTCACCGCCAGCCCGATCCTGAGCGGCTCGGTTGTGTATCAGATCTTCCCCGACCGATTTGCCAACGCGAATCCGCTCAATGATGGTGGCGCGCAGCCGCGCTACAAAGGCGTCGCGTCGATCATCCCGTGGAATACGATTCCAGCAACACCACCAAAGGGAGAGGATTTTTACGGCGGCGACCTCGACGGGATTCGCCTCCGCCTTCCGCATCTCGTTTCTATTGGTGTGAATACGATCTATCTCAACCCAGTCTTTGATGCGAACTCCAACCACCGTTATGACGGAAACGACTATCTGCAAGTTGACCCACGACTTGGTGGCAACGCGGCGCTGCAGAGGCTGCTAACCGCCGCGCAAAAACTCAACATCTCTGTGATCCTTGACGGGGTCTTCAACCATGTCAGCTCCGACTCGCCAATCTTTGATCGCTACGGGAGATGGCCAACGGTCGGAGCCTGCGAGTCGGTCGATTCGCCGTATCGGGACTGGTTCATTTGGACAAAGGCGGCTGGAGCGAAGGGGCCATGTGCCGGCGCATCGGGCCCGAACACGGCGGGCTATGTGGGGTGGGCAAACTACGACACGCTCCCCGTGCTCAACAAGAACAACGACGCCGTACGCGCGCTGATCCTTGGCGACGCTTCAGGTGCACCGGCGGCGACGCTCCTCACCTCGCCGGCGGGCGACGCTGGTGTGGCGCGCTGGTGGCTGCAGCAGGGGGTTGCCGGCTGGCGCCTTGACGTGATGCCCGATGGCAGCTTCCCGGAAGGATTCTGGCAAGAGTTCCGCATCGCGCTGAAGGCGGCCTCGCCGAACGCACCGATCATTGGCGAACTCTGGAATCGTCGCGACGCGCTCCGCCTGCTGCGTGGTGACGCTGCCGACGCCACGATGAACTATCGCTTCCGTGATGCCGTGCTCGCCTATCTCGGCGGAAAACCTGATGCTGGAGCAACAGACAGCACCAATCGCAGCGCGGTGCTCTTTATCCGCAAGTTGATGGGGATCGCTGAGGATTACCCGACTGCTGTGACGCTTGCGAACCTCACACTCCTCGACTCCCATGACACATCACGATCGCTCTGGGAGTTCACCCCTGGAAATGGACGCGATGGCAAAGAGATCGCGGAGAACCTCACGGTCGGAAAGGCACGTCAGCTGCTCGCCGCAACGATGCAGTACCTGCTCCCTGGATCACCAACCATCTACTACGGTGATGAGATTGGCGTGAGCGGCGCAACAGATCCAGACGACCGTCGCACCTTCCCAATCTTGCCAACCGACCCGCGTACCGCCCGCCTCGACGGCAGTGGCTCTGGCGGGCGACGCCCAACGCCACTCCCAGCGGCCCGCGCGGCCGACCTTGCGATGCTCTCCTGGTACCAGACGCTGGCGGCCGTCCGCGCCGCCCATCCACACGTCCGCGGCGCCTGCGTCGACTGGCTCGCCGTTGGGGCGAGTGGTGCAACCAGTCGCACCCTGCTCTTCTCTCGCCGCGCCAGCGGGGTCGTTGGCGAGATCGCTCAGCTCAGTGACGCCGCCTCGTGGACGGTCGGTGACCTCCTGGTAGCGGTGAACGCGGGTGGCGGCAGCGAGCGCCTCACCTTCAACCTCGGAGCCGGAATCCACCTCCGCGAAGTCGCTCGGTCGAGCGGCACTGCAACGGGCGGCGACCCCATCACCGGGGTCGACGTGCCAGCGCGCACCGCGATCATCTGGGAGGTCGTACCCTAGGCCTATGAAGAGCCTGCTTCGATGAGCGCACCAGCCCGATTGCGTAGCCGCCTGCGTGGCGTTGTCTCGCTCGGCACCTTCGTTGCCGTAGTGGTGGCGGTTGGCGTCTCGGTGCTCTACCTCGCCTGGGTCGCCACGATCCGCAACTCCGACCAGATTGGCGAACTTTCGGTGGGCACCTTCGTGGTTGGCCTCTCCTGCGCCTTCGCCTCACTCATGCTCACGATCAGCATGATTCGCGCGATTCGTGGCGCCCGCGACGGCCGAGCGATGCTCGCCGCCCTCCTGGCTGGTGGGTTTGCTATCGCGGCAGGAATCGCCCTCGGCGCCTCAGACATCCTCGGCAAGCTCGCCTCATAGGGGCGGCGCCCCAAGAGCGGTGCTACGCTGCGATCCGCGCGCCCCTGTCGTCTAGAGGCCTAGGACGCCACCCTTTCAAGGTGGAGATCACGGGTTCGAATCCCGTCGGGGGTACCACCCCACCGCGCGACCCCTGCTTCAGCTGAGCTGAAAGATCGCCCCGCTGACGGGTGGCAGATCAATCGCCAGCGTGCCGTCAGCGAGCAGCGTTGCCGCGCCGGTGACCCCCTCCCAATCAAGCCGCGCAACACTGCTCACCCCATCGAGTCGCAGCTGCACGCGCGCAGGGCTCTCGCCCGTGTTGGCGGCCACAATCAGTCGTCGAGCCGCCCCCGTCTCAAGGTCTAGTGGTGCCCCTTCAAAGCCAACCGGGTCGGCGCTGCGCTCGAGCACCAGCACTGGCCCCTCGGCGTGCACCACGCGAAGGGCACCGGAGCGGAGCACGACATGCTCATGTCGCGCCGCCACGGCACCACGAACAAAGGCCCGGAATGATGCCGCCTCAGCGCTCACCGCAGCGAGGTTGGCAGGGAACGGGCCGCGATTTGCTGGGTCGTTCGCCCCGAGGGCGCCCAACTCATCGCCGTAGTAGATACATGGTGCGCCAGGGAGGGAGAGCTGCACGAGCGTTGCGAGCTGCGCGGCCGCTGCGCTTCCACCCACGATGCTGCGCAGCCGCGGCGTGTCGTGTGAGCCGAGCAGGTTCAGCTGCACCGCAGTGGTTGCCGGGTGATACCAGCCCATGATCTCGGTGAGCTTCTCGGCAAACTGTGCCGCGTCTAACTCCGGTCGCTTATACGTGTCGTTATGGTCGCCCAGATCCCGCGCCAGTCGCCCACTTCCCGCATACCCGAGGATCGCTTCGGTGAGCGGGTAGTTCATCACTGCATCGAAACGATCCCCAGTGAGCCACGCATCCGCACGCTTCCAGATCTCGCCCACGGTGTACGCCTCCGGGTTGATCGCGCGCACGCGCGTGCGGAACTCCTGCCAGAAGCTCTCATCGTCAATCTCTTCTGGAACGTCGAGTCGCCAGCCGTCGGCACCGAAACGAATCCAGAACTCGGCCGCCTGCAGCAGGTGCTCGCGCGCCTCAGCGTTGCCAACGTTGATCTTTGGGAGCGCAGGGAGCTGCCACCACGCCTTATAGCCAATCGTCGTCTCTAGGCTGCTCGCGATGCCACCGCCTGCGCCACCACTCTGCTTCACGTGCCAATCGACCGCCTCGGGATAGGCGATCAGTGGACGATCACCGCGCAAGAACGCCTCATCGGTATAGAACCAGTCAACGTAGGGCGACTGGGCGCCGTTCTCGAGCACATGGTGAAACGGCCAGAAGCCGCGACTCGCGTGATTGAAGACGCCGTCCAGAATGACGCGCATCCCACGCGAGTGCGCCGCATCGAGCAGCTCGCGAAACGCTTCGTTGCCACCGAGCATCGGATCGACGTTGAAGTAGTCATAGGTGTGATAGCGATGGTTTGATGCGCTCGAAAAAATCGGACAGAGGTAGAGCGCCGTGATGCCGAGTTCCTGCAGCTCGCCAAGTCGTTCGGTGATACCGCGGAGATCGCCGCCTTTAAAGCCGTGGCGCGTTGGTGCGGTATCCCACGGTTCGAGTGGTCCCGGCGCCTGCGAGCGTGCAAATCTCGCGAATCGATCGGGGAAGATCTGATAGAAGACAGCGTCGCGCACCCAGGCTGGTGTGTGTGGCCCCGCGGGCCGTTGCGAGCTCACCCCTTAACCGAGCCGACCGCAAGTCCGCCCGTAATGAAGCGTTGGCTCAGCAGATACACGATCGCTGGTGGCAACGTCAGCATGATTGAGAAGGCGGAGACGAGCGGCCACGGGATCGCCGACGCATAGGTGCCCGTCATCGCCGAGAGCGCCATCGCCAGCGTGAAGTCACGCGGCTGCGTCAGGAACATCCAGGAGTAGTAGAACTCGGTCCAGCCGCTAATGAACCCGAGGAAGCCGGTAACGGCAATCGCGGGCAGTGCGAGTGGCAGCACGATGCTGCGGAAGATGCGCGCCTGCGATGCGCCGTCAACGGCGGCCGCCTCTTCAAGCTCGCGCGGAATCGTGTCGAGGTAGCCCTTCAGGTTCCAAATCGCGAACGGCAGCGAGCCCGAAACGATGGCAATACCAACGCCGAGCTGGGAGTTGCGCAAGTTAAATGCACCAAGGATCGGGAGGTTGAGCTTGATGCCGTTGAGGGTGACGAAGAGTGGGGCCAGCGTGGCAACCGCCGGCAACATCAGCACGCCGAGAATCACCAACATGATGAAGGTGCGCCCCTTAAACGCGAGACGGCTGAGCGGGTAAGCGGCGAGAACGCCGAGCGAGACGCTCGCCAGCGCCGTGCCGCCTGCGATCTTCAGCGAGTTAAACGCCAGCTCAAAGAAGCTCACCGGGTTGCTCGTGGGCCGGTCGATCACCTTGAGGTACGCCTCCAGGGTCGCATCCTTCGGAATCAGATTCAGGCCGTCGGGGCGGATCAGGTTGAGCGGCGAAAGCGAGACACTAAAGACCCAAATAATTGGGAAGAGCACGGTGATGAGAATGCCGATGGCGGCAAGCTGCAACAGGATCTTGGTGAGCAGCGACGGCTCCCGGAACGAGCGGCGCTTAGAAGTCGTCATATCGCGCCGTCGCCTTCGAGATGCGGTTGGTGATGAGGCTGATCGTGAGCAGGATGACGAAGAGCACCACGGCGAAGGCGGCGCCCACCGCATAGAGCTGTCGCTCGTTCACCAGTCGATATGCCTGGGTAACGAGCAGTTCGGTACGGCCAAACGGTCCACCCGCGCTCATGAAGTAGGCGAGGCTGAAGAGGTTGAAGGTCACCACAAAGCCGTAGATGGCGAAGGGGACCATCGCTGGCCGCAGGTAGGTGAGGGTGATCGTCTTGAATGAGGCCCACTTACCCGCTCCGTCAATTTCCGCCGCCTCATAGAGGTCTTTCGGGATCGCCTGGAGCGCGCCCGTCGCAACGACCGCGTTCAACGGCCAGCCGAGCCAGATATTGGCGATCAACATGGCGTAGTAGCTGAGTGGCAGCGGAATGAAGCTGATCGGATCTTCAACCTGTCGAAGCCAATCAAGTTTGAATGTTTCCGGTGGAATGTGGAAGAGTTGCCCAACCATCGCCAACAACATATTCACGGCGCCTGCATCTTGGTTGAACATGTTGCGCCACGTGGTGGCGACAACAATGGGCGGAATCAACACGGGGAGCACATAGAGCGCGCGATAGAGTCGCTTGAGCTTCAACCCTGGGTGATTCAGTAGAAGGGCGATTGCAACGCCAAGAATGATGTGAATAGTGACGTTGCTCAGCGCCCAGAAGATGTTGTAGAGAAAGAGTCGAAGGAACGAGTAGTTCGGAATGGAGAGTTCGCTCGTGAGAATCTTGACGTAGTTCTCAAGGCCAACCCAGTCTGGTGCCGGTGCGCCTTGCCGCAAGTTGGCGAGACCGTAATTGGTGAACGACATCCAGAACTGAAAGATCAACGGATAGATGGTGACGATCGCCATAACGATCATGGCGGGGGCAATGAACATATAGGGCGTCAGGGAGCGTCGGCTGACGCGTGTGAAGATGCTCACCCTACCTCCCTCACTTCTCTCCCCCGGATAGCAATCGGGGCGGGAGCCGAAGCCCCCGCCCCAATCGCGGTTACACCTAAGCGGCTAGCTCGAGGCTAGCAGCCGACTATGGCCAGAGGCCAGCGTCGGTGTTGGCAGTCTCCATGGCATCGCATGCCGTGGCAGCTGCGTCAGCACCTGCGGCGCCGGTCTGCAGGACGCTGTCCCACGCCGAGCCGAAGTTGCCCCAGTAATTGTTCATCCACGCCTCAACAGGACGTCGGGTGCCCGTGGCGATCGCGGCTGCGAAGGCCTTGGTGACCGGGTCCTTGATCTCGACGGCGGTCGATGCTGGCACGTGGCCGGCACCGTCAACCATGATCTTGGCGTAGTCAGGCGAGGCAAGGATCGAGGCAACCTTGATTGCCAACGGCTTGTTCATACCTGCTGCGTTGATGTGCCAACCGTCAACACCAACCATGCCCACCGAAGGGAGGCCGTTGGCGCCAGCTGGGAACGGAGCAACCTGCGTGCCCGGGCGGGCCTTCAGGTAGTCCGCAAGTACCCAGTTACCGTTGAACATCACGTCAACTTCACCGCTCATGTACTTCTGGCCAAGGTCGCCGTCGTTGCCGTCAACAACTGCACCAGCAGCCTTGAGGCTCTTGACGTAGTCCATGGCGTCGCCGACGCCCGTTCCGCTGAAGCAGCCGGCGTGGCCGGTGCTGTCGAAGATCGAGCCGCCGAAGGCCTTGTACCAGCCCCAGACGTGATACACGCCGGCAGGAACGGCAACCTTGCCGCCGTTGTCGACGTAATCCTTGAACTCAGCAGCCGTAGCTGGCGGAGTTGCAATCTTTGCCGAGTCGTAATACATCACGACTGCCTTGAGGCTCTCAGGAACGAGGTAGAGCTTGCCGCCGATGGTTGCACCATCGAGAGCCTGCTGCGAAACCGTTCCGAGGTCCGTCGTGTCCGTGATTGGCTCGAGCAGACCGGCCGTAACCAGGTTGCCAAGCTCATCGTTCGGAGCAATGAAGAGGTCTGGTCCGCCGCCGGCGGCAGCCTCGGTCTTGAACTTCGTGAAGATGTCGCTGAACGGCACTTCAACGGCAGTGATCTTGATCTTCGGGAATTCCTTCTCGAATTTCGCAAGCTGCGCAGCGAAGGCGGTGCCTTCAGCCGAGCCGCCGGACGAGCCGTAAGCGTGCCAGAGCGTTACTTC
>Ga0114971_10000956_pt1 | contig 19761 bp, 18 predicted proteins | sample M_140625_MF_Meta_FD_87320 | JGI IMG/M metagenome (GOLD analysis project Ga0114971, IMG submission 87320) | Freshwater microbial communities from Lake Montjoie, Canada to study carbon cycling - M_140625_MF_MetaG | ecosystem: Environmental > Aquatic > Freshwater > Lake | place: Lake Montjoie...
AACCGACGCCGTACCTGACAGGTCCCCCTGACGCAGCACCCGCACCGTCGCCGGCGTCAGGCCGTTATTCACCGTTCCCTCCGTGCTGCTATAGCTCGACGCACTGAAGTTGAACGTGGTGGGCAGATTGCCGATGCCGCCCGGTGAGCCCACTTCGTTGCTGTCGTTGCGGGCCACGAAGGCACCCGCCACACCGGCGCTGGAGAGCAGGGAAACGCTGCTGGCCCCAGCGACATTGTTGAAGCTGAGGAAGGGGGCGCTGGTGGTGGCGCCGCCGAAGCTGACGCTGGCGCGCACAACGCCGCTGGCGTCATAGAGGTTCACCGCATCACCACCGGTGCTCAAGCCGACGCCGGAGCCGCTGTAGGAACCGATCTGCAGGTTGGCGGGGGCGCTAGCGCCGAACCAGGTGCTGAGGAAGGCGGCTTTGGCGCTGGCGAGGTTGGGAGTTTCGATGAAGATCACCGATTCGCCGGGGGCGATGGCGCTGATGCCCGAGAGGGCAACGGCAGCGGCGTAGGAGCCGGAGCTGTCATCCATCTTCCAGCCGCTGAGGTCGATGCTGCGGCTGGTGGTGTTGGTGAGCTCGAACCAGTCGGCGGCCACGGGGCTGTTGCCGCTGGACCAGGGCGCCACCTCGGAGATGAACAGTTTGCCGATGCTGCCGGGGGAGCCGATCTCCACGTTGTTGCTATCCCCGGGGGCCTGGAAGGCGCCGTTCACTCCCACGGCACTCATCGTGGTGACGCTGGCGTTGGTGAGGCCAGCCGCATTGTTGAAGGTGGGGAAGGGGCCAGCCGGAGAGGCTCCGAAGGTGATGTTGGCCTGAAGAACACCCGTGGAGTTGTAGATGTTGACGGCATCGCCGCCGGTGCTGAGGCCTACCCCACCGGCGGTGTAGGTGCCCACCTGCAGATTGACGGGGGGATTGGCGCCGAACCAGGTGCTCAGGAATGCGGCTTTCTTATTGGCGGAATTGTCGGAAGCGCCGATTTCCATGAACACCACCGATTCGCCGGCTGCCAGGGTGGTGATGCCACTGAGGGGGGCCGCCAGGCCAAAGCTGTTAGAGTTGTCATCCATCTTCCAGCCGGTGATCGTCACCGGAGTGGGGCTGGCGTTGGTGAGTTCGAACCAGTCGCTGTTGAAGGGGCTGTTTCCACTCGACCAGGGCGCCACTTCCGAAACGAACAGGGCCGGGAGTGGTGGGATTTCATTGGCCACATCCAGCACCGCCAGGCTGAAGTTGGCTGTGAGATCAGGTGTGGAGCCCACGGTTGGATCATCCACCGTCACGGTGACCGAATAGGTGGTTTTGGTCTCGTAATCGAGGCTGACGCCCGCCTTCAGATAAAGGGCGTTGGCGAAGATTTCAAAAAAGGACGAATCGGCACCTTGAAGGCCGAGGCTGTTGTTGCCGAGTTCGTCGTCCGTGATTTTGATATCGGCAACCCTTTGTCTTGAACTGGTATTGCTGTTCTCAAGAATCTGCGTCACCTGATTGGTGAGAGCCAGGGCTGACGGGGCCTGGTTTGTGGCGGAGGACTGGGTGTACACCCAGAGTTGGGGATGGTCAAAATCACCACCGCCATTCTCTGAAACCACATAAAGATTGCCCTGGCTGTCCATGGCCAAACCTTCGGTCTGCTGTTCCGGCAGAGGGATGGAGACGGTAGGGGCGGACTGGAGCTGAAGCCAGTTGGAGATCACGCCGCTGCGGCTGATATTGACGATCTTGCTCTCTTCCTGGCTCAGAATCAACAGGTTGTTGTAGAGCGGCGAGCCACTCAGAAAGGCGAGATTGGAGAGCGCAAAGACATCGGCAAAATCCAACAAGCCTGCCAAGGCAGGGTCAAACAAATTGACGGAATTGGCGGTGGTTGCGGAGCCATTACTCGCGGTGCCGGCATCAAAGTCGATCGAGGTTTGAAAAACGCCTTCAGGATCAATCTCCTTGACAAAGATATATCCAGAGGTGCTGGGATCGTAACTGAGGCCTTCCAGGCCTACGTTGCCGATGGTGGTGCCAAGTTTGACGGTTTTGGTGGCGGCGCGGCTGAGGGTGGTTCCGGCGGCATAACTGAAGCGAACGGCCTGGCGATCGCGCTCCTCCACCATCACAAAGACGCCAGCTCCAATATAGGCAAGACCCTCTGGGTCATAGAACTCCGTGCCCTGGGGACTGTTGCCCTGGGCGAGGGTCATGGAATCAATCAGCTCGCCGGTTTTGCTGATCTGAACAATCGAAGTACCACCGTCTCCAACAACAAATAAAGTGTCGGTATCAGAGTTGTAGGTGATGGCAGAAGCCTCCTGGGCCAGGAGGCTGTGGGGCGGGGGCGTGGTGCGGGTGGGCTCCGGCAGGTTGTAACGGCCTGCGAGGACGTACTTCGACAGGTCAACCGAGCCGATTACTGAAGCCATGCCCGCAGAAATTTCGCAGTGATCCAATCATAGTTTTGGCAATTCCTTGTCGGGAAAGCATCAGCCAACCTGATCACTTAAACACTATTTTCTGTGATTTTTGTGGCACGTTAAGCAAGTGATAACCAGTCCTTAATCGCGGGGCAGCCTGAGCTGTTTCCCGGGGCGCCAATCCTCCGGATGCGTCGCCCACGGGGAGTCGGGTCCACAAGGATCCCGCACCATTGATCTGGCCTGCTTATGGCTGCCCACGGGCCGGGGCCTTTGCCCCGGTAGCGGGGAGTGCCTGGGTGGGTGTCCCTGAGCACCCGGCGCCGTGATGCGGGCGCCGCCCCTCAAGATCTGGCTGAACCTGAGGCAAACCCGGCCCAGATACGCGCCATTCATTTCATTGGCGAATCGCTGTCCATACGTTGTGCCAACGGTTCAACACAAGATGGCTGATGACGCGTGCTTTCCGCATTGGCGACCTTGAGGCTGCCGTGGCCCCTGAGACCGAGCTGCTGCCCCTGGATCCCGATCGCATCGCTGAGGGCCATTGGTATGACGGCATCCTGCGCTTTCCCCTGGGAGGGATGAGCCGGGGCTTACTCGCCAATGCCTTCTATTTCAGTGTGCCTCCCTGGGCCCAGGAGTACCTGGACCACTGCCATCGCGACGCCGACTTCGTGGCCCTCTGGCGGGCAGCGATGGGCTCCTGGGACGACAAGGTGGTGGTGGACGTGGGCTGCGGTCCGGGCAATCTGCTGGCCAGCCTGGGGGGGCGACCCCGGCAGATCATCGGCATTGACGTGGCGGAGGCCAGCCTGCAACTGGCCCGGCGGATCGGCTACCAGCCGATCCTGGCCGATGCGCACCGGCTGCCCTTACGCACGGGCTGCGCCGACATCGTCACCCTGAATGCCTCCCTGCACCATTGCGACGACATGCCCCAGGTCCTGCGGGAGGCGGGGCGCTTGGTGCGCCCCGGTGGCCTGTTGATCACCGACCACGACCACCAGCTCAGTGCCGGCAACTTCCGCGGCCTTGCGGCGCTGCTATGGCAGGCGCGGCTGCCGCTCAATCGCCTGAAACGCGTGGGGCCCCATGGAGACGCTCTGCAGCAGCAGTGCATGCTGGCCGGCGAGGTGCATGCCGATGAGCCGGGCCGTGGTGTGACCCGCGAGCTCTACCACCAGGCCCTGGAACCCTTGGGCTTCCATGTCTGCCTGGTCCCCCACAACCACAACGCCGGAGCGGCGGCCCTGGTGGGGGTGCACGGCCGCGCCAAGCGCAGCTGGCGCTGGTTGCAGCGCCTCTCCGGCATCGATCCCGATACGGCCGACGGGGCGCTCTCGCTAATGTGCATTGCCACCCGAGACAGGGGCCTGACCGTCTGAATCGGCAGCGCTTGCCTCCAACCATCGGGATGGCACCATCGCCAATCCCCGATGCTGCCTTCTCTCAATCGCCACCAGTGGGCCGTCCTGTTCGCCGCCTGGCTGGGGTGGGGCCTCGATATTTTTGATGGCCTGCTGTTCAACTTCGTGGCGCCGAATGCGGTGCCAAGCCTGCTGGGGATCCCGATCGGTTCGCCGGAGGCCAAGGTGGCTGTCCTTTATTGGACCGGACTGATCACGGCGCTTCTGCTCGTCGGCTGGGCGATCGGCGGCGTGGTCTTCGGCAAGCTCTGTGATCGCATCGGCCGCAGCCGCACGCTGCTGATCACGATGGTGATGTATTCGATCGGCACCTTCGCCTGCGCCTTTGCCCCCAACATGGGCGCCCTGATTATGTTCCGCCTGGTGGCCAGCCTCGGCATCGGCGGGGAGTGGGCCGCCGGAGCGGCGATGGTGGCCGAGGCGATGCCGGAGAAGGCGCGGGTGCAGGCCGGCGCCCTGCTCTACACCTCAGCCCCCATGGGGCTGTTCCTGGCCACGGGGGTCAACAGCCTGATCGCCGGCCACTGGCTCGCCAGCTCCCCGGAAACCTCCTGGCGCTATGTGTTTCTTTCCGGCCTGCTGCCGGCCCTGGTGGCGTTTCTGGTGCGGTTGATGGTGCACGAACCGGAGCGTTGGCAGCAGGTGAGTGGAACGGCCCAACCGCCGCGGCTGCGGGAGCTGTTCACGCCGGCCCATCGCCGCGCCACCCTCAGCGGCTTCCTCACCGCCGTGCTCGCCCTGATCACCTGGTGGAGCTGCAATGCCTTCATTCCTGTGGTGGCGGCCGGCCTGGCGAGTGGCGCCACCCATGCGGTGGGAGTAAGGGCCACCCAAATGGTGGTCGAGCACTGGAAGACCACGATCACCTCCAGCTTCAACATCGGCGGCTTGATCGGCACCCTGCTCACCGTGCCGATCGCCACCTGGCTCGGTCGTCGTTGGATGTTCGGCGTGTATTTCCTGCTGTCCTCAGCCTCGGTGCTGCTCACCTTTGGCAATCGTTTTCCCGCCGATCTGGGCACCTGGTCCTGGCTATATTTCGCGATCGGCCTGAGCGTTTTCGGCATCTTCGGTAGCTTTACCTTCTATCTTCCCGAGCTCTTTCCCACCCGGCTGCGGGCCACAGGCTCGGGCTTCTGTTACAACTTCGGACGCCTGATCACCGCCCTCGGGCCGTTCCTGGTGGGCACCATCGCCGCACGCAAGGCTGATGCCCTGGACGGAGCTTTTAACGCCCTGGTGCTGGTGGGATTTGTGCCCCTGATCGGACTGCTGCTGCTGCCACTGGTGATCGAAACAAGGGGGCGCGTACTGGCGGATTGACGTACCTTGCCCCATGACCTCCTGCTGTTGAAACACCATGGCTGGCCGCACCAGGACTGGGGGCCTGGAAGAGCAACTGGTCGAAAAACTGCGCCGCATCGAAACCCTCCACGCCCGTGCCGGCAGCGACGGCGAGCGGGTGGCGGCCCAGCAGGCCCGCCAACGCATCCAGGCCCGGCTCCAGCAGCTCGCCGCCGAGGAGCCGCCGATCGAGTTCCGCTTCACCCTGTCGGACCAGTGGTCGCGCCACTTGTTTGTGGCCCTGCTGCGGCGCTACGGGATCCAGCCCTACCGCTACCGCGGCCAACGGCGCACCACCGTGATGGCCCGCCTGAGCCGCAGTTTTGTCAATGACACCCTCTGGCCCGAGTTCCAGGAACTGCAGCACACCCTCTCCGCCTACTTCGATGCCCTCACTGATCGGGTGATCGAACAGGCCTTGGAGGTGAAGGCCGGCGAAGCCGAGGAACGCTCCGAGCCCCAGGCGTTGGCGCCGGTGGAGCATCAGGCGTCGTTGCTCTAGCGGCCCATCGGGAGGGGGGGGAGACCGTCAGAGGGGACGCACGCCGCCGCCGAGGGCCGAGGCCTCCAACCAGCGCTGCAGTGGTTCGGGAAGGCCACAGCGGCGACGGTCCTCCACGCGGATGGCCACATGGCGGATCAGGCCCTGCGCCACCAGCTCATCGCCCCGCAGCACGGTGGTGCGGACCTCGAAGCTGCTGGGATCCAGGCGTTCCGGTTGCAACTGCAGGGTGAGGGGATCGCCGCACACCAAGGGCCGGCGGAAGTCGGCGCTGCAGTGCACTATCGGCAGGGCCACGGGGGGGGCCGTCGCCTCGCTGGAGCCCGGGGGACCTCCCGCCGGGAAGATCTCGGCCGCTGGAATCCCGAACCGCTCCAAACTTTCTTCCCAGGCCTCGTGGCACCAGCGCAAAAGCTGATGAAAATGGATCACGCCGGCGGCATCGGTGTCGCCGAAGCGCACGGTGCGGCAGAGCAGCAGCCAAGTGGTTGGATCCATGGCGGCCATGCTGGCATCCATGCCCCGGCGGGCGACCCGCTCAGCCGCTGGGGAAGGCTGGGATTCCCAAGCCGTAGGTGACTCCCATGCGCACACCCCAATAAACCATCAGAACCCCACAGACAGCGGCCACCTGCCAGGCCGCCGGTGGAGGCAACGCGAGGCGCCGGCGACGGATCGCCGCCACCGACCAGATCACCAGGGCCGCCGCCACCAGCGGACCGAAGGCATGGAGGCTGAAGGCGTCGCCGAACTGCCCCCGCAGGCTGGCGCCGGTGGCGCGGGTGAGGAAGCAGGTGGGACAGGGGAACCCCGTGAGCAGACGCAGCGGGCAGCTGAAGCCCGGGAGGCTGGGATCGCCGCCCTTCAGCCAGAGGTAGCCCGTGAGGGCGGCAGGCAACAAAAAGCCGGCCCCCTGGAGCCGGCGCAGGAAGCGATTCCAAGCTGGCTTCAACGATCCACCGAGCCCAGGATCACGTCAATCGAGCCCAGGATGGCCATGATGTCGGCCACCTTGTTGCCCTTGAGGATGTGGGGCAGGATTTGAAGATTGTTGAAATCGGCGGCGCGGATCTTGAAGCGCCACGGGGTGACGTCGTCGTTGCCTTGGATAAATACGCCGATTTCGCCCTTGCCAGATTCCATACGGGTGTAGAGCTCACCGCCGGGGATCTTGAAGGTGGGAGCCACCTTCTTGGCCACGTATTGATAGTCGAAGCCATACCATTCACTGGTTTTGCCTTCGGCCATGCGGCGGGCCTCCAGGTTTTCGGTGGGGCCGCCGGGGATCCCCTGGCAGGCCTGGCGCAGGATCTTCAGGGACTGGCGCATTTCCTGGATCCGAACCCGATAGCGGGCGAAGCAATCCCCTTCCTTCTCCCAAACCACGTCCCAATCGAAGTCGTCGTAGCACTCATAGTGATCCACCTTGCGCAGATCCCAGGGCACGCCGGAGGCCCGCAGCATGGGGCCCGAGAGGCTCCAATTGATCGCCTGCTCTCGGGTAACAATTCCCAGCCCCTCAATTCGCCGACGGAAGATCGGGTTGTTGGTGATCAGTTTTTCGTATTCGTCGATCTTGGGGGCGAAGTAATCGCAGAAGTCCAGGCACTTCTCCAACCAGCCCCAGGGCAAATCCACCGCCACTCCGCCAATGCGGAAGTAGTTGTTATTAATCAACCTCTGGCCGGTGGCCGCCTCCCAGAGGTCGTAGATCATCTCCCGTTCGCGGAAGATATAAAAGAAGGGGGTCTGGGCACCCACATCGGCCAGGAAGGGACCCAGCCAGAGCAGGTGGTTGGCGATCCGGGTCAGCTCCAACATGATCACGCGGATATAGCTGGCGCGCCTCGGCACCTTGATATCGGCCAGCCGTTCGGGGGCGTTGACCACAATCGCCTCGTAGAACATGCCGGCCGCGTAGTCCATGCGGCTCACGTAGGGCACGAACATCACGTTCGTGCGGTTCTCGGCGATCTTCTCCATGCCGCGGTGCAGATAGCCGATCACCGGCTCGCAGTCCACCACGTCCTCGCCGTCCAGGGTCACCACCAGCCGCAACACCCCGTGCATGGAGGGGTGATGGGGGCCGAAGTTGACCACCATCGGCTCGGTGCGCGTTTCGAGCTGGGTCATGGCACCGTGCGGGCGGGCTGGTGCACTGATCTTAGGTAGAACGATCGTCCAGGTCGTCCGGGGCCCCTGACGCCTGGGCGAAGTCGTAGGACAGGCTGATGGCCGATTCCGCCACCCCCGCCGACCCGCTGGCCTTCCGCCACCAGCCCGTGCTGGCGGAAGCGGTGCTGGAGGCCTTGGCGGGGCTGGGCTCTGCCGGGGCAGCGCCATGCCTTTTGGATTGCACCCTCGGCGGCGGCGGCCACAGCGGCCTGCTGCTGGAAGCCCATCCCCGCCTGCGCGTGATCGGCCTGGATCAGGATCCCACCGCCCGGGCCGCAGCGGCGGAGCGGCTGGCGGCCTACGGCGAGCGGGTGGCGATCGTGGCGGCCAACTTCGGGACCCATGCCCCCACGGAGCCGCTGCAGGCGGTGCTGGCCGATTTGGGAGTCAGCAGCCCCCAGCTGGATCGAGCGGAGCGGGGCTTCAGCTTCCGCGACGATGGCCCCCTGGACATGCGCATGAACCCGGAGGCCGGCGAGACCGCGGCCGCGCTGCTGGATCGGCTCGGGGAGGCGGAGCTGGCGGATCTGATCTACGCCAATGGGGAGGAGCGGCTGTCGCGGCGGATCGCCCGCCGGCTGGTGGCCGAGCGCCCCTGGAGTGGGCAGGGGACCGCCGCCCTGGCCTATGCCGTGGCCGGTTGCTATCCGCCGGCGGCCCGGCGAGGTCGGATCCATCCCGCCACCCGCACCTTCCAGGCCCTGCGGATCGCCGTCAACGACGAACTCGGCGCCCTCGACCGCCTCCTCCAACACGCCCCGGACTGGCTGGCCCCGGGCGGGCTTCTGGCGATCATCAGCTTCCACTCCCTGGAGGATCGGCGCGTCAAGACCGCCTTCCTCACCGATCCCCGGCTGGAGCGGATCACCCGCAGGCCCCTGGTGGCTTCGGAGCAAGAAGAGGCCGCCAATCCCCGCAGCCGCTCCGCCAAGCTGCGGGTGGCCCGCCGTCTGCCATGACCCTTCCTGCGCTGGTGTTGCCCCAGATCGCCCGCAGCGATGCCCTCTGGTGGGCGGCCCTGGCGATTGAGGTGTTGGCCATTCCCGGCACCCTGCTGCCGGTGCTGCCGGGCCTGGCCCTGCTACCTCTCGGGGCCCTGGTGTGGGTGGGGGCCGTGGGCTGGAGCGCCGGCTGGCCGGCCCTGGCCCTGGCCACCCTGCTGCTGCTGCTGGGCTGGGGCGCAGACGCCCTCGGGCTGGTGCTGGGGGCAGCCCGGCTCCAGGCCACCCGCTGGGCCTACATCGGTTCGGGCCTCGGACTGCTGGTGGGACTGGTCGGGCTGCTGCCGGCGCTGCCGATCGGCGGTCCGCTGGTGGGTGCGCTGCTGGGCCCCCTGCTGGGCGCCAGCCTGGGGGAACTGCTGAGTGCCCCCACCTCCCTGGGGCCCTTCGGCCTGCTGCGGTTGAAACGCTCCCTGCAGGTCGGATTGGCTGTAGTCGCGGGAATGCTGGTGAGCCGCCTGGCCCAGTTTGGGTTGTCGTTGGTCGGGGTGGTGGGATTCGTGCTGCTGAGCAGGGCGAAATTCTCCTAACTCAGGGCTGGAGGTTCGCTGGCAAGTAGGCCGTAAAACCGGTGTGATCCACGGCTCCGAACAGCTGGCGATAGGCCGCGATGGCGATGCACGTGGCCAGGGGGACGGCCACAAACAGCCCCACCAGGCAGGCCAGTAGGCCGAGCAGGATCAGGCCCCCTTCCACGGCGATCAGCGCGAACACCTGCCCCCAGATGGGATCCACCCGCTCGCGGCCGAGCTGGAGGGTGGCCTTGGCTCCGGGGCCCTGGAGCAGGGCAAGGGGCGCCAGGAAGCGCTGGTTCACCATGAAATAGATCGCCATCCCCAGGCCGGCCAGCAGGGGGAGCAAACCGAGGGCGGTGTTGAGTCGCATCAGCCCCTGCATCGCCAGCAGGAGCAGCAGGCCCACCGCGAGGCTCAGCCCCCCCCAGCAGGAGGCCAGGCGGGATCAGTCGCCGGATGGCCTGTCCATCCCAGCGGCAGAGGTCGGCAAAGCGGATGGGCGTGCCTTCCACGGCCCACCAGGCGCCCCGGATCAGACCGATGGTGCCCCAGAGGCTCACCGCGTAGGACAGCGCCGCGCCCACCAAGGCCACCACCACGCCCACCAAGGCCAGCACCACGCTGGAGGGATCGTCGAGGGTCGGTCCTAAGGGCTTGAGGTTGCCCAGGAAGAGGCCCAGGAGGTTGCTCAGGCCGTTGGTCAGCAGATGCAGCACCATCCAACCAGGCGAAGCCGATCAGGGTCCAGGGCGCCCATTGGAAGGCCCGCCAGCCGTCCTGGATGGCCAACTTCAAATCCAGCCTGGGATGGTCAGGCAGCGGCGGCAGATCGCTGGAACTGAACGACATCAGGCACAGGCAGCAGGTGAAACGCTAAGGCGCAGCGCGCTGCTCAACCACGGCAGCCGTCACGGCAGCAATGGCCTGATCGATCTCCGCCGCCGTGGTGTCCCGACCCAGCCCGAAGCGGATCGAGGCGGCCGCCTGTTGGGGGCTGCGGCCCAGGGCCGCCAACACATGGGAGGGGCTGCCCTGGCTGCAGGCCGAACCGCTGCTCACCGCCAACTGCCGCCGTAGGGCCTGATGGAGGCGGGTGCCCTCCACGCCCGCCAGGCTGATGTTGAGGTTGTGGGCCAGGCGCAGGCTGGCGTGGCCGTTCAGCTCCACCCCCCCCAGGGCCGCCAGCCCCTGCCACAGCCGCTCGCACAGGGCCGCCAGACGGGCCGTGCGCTGGGGCCGTTCCGCTTCGGTGAGCACGGCGGCGGCGGCCAGGCCCACGATCAACGGCACCGCCAGGCTGCCGGCCCGCAGGCCGCCCTCCTGGCCGCCGCCCAGTTGCTGGGCCGCCAGGGCCACCCCAGGCCGACGCCAGAGGGCCCCCACCCCCTTGGGACCCGAGAGCTTGTGGCCACTGAGGCTGAGAAGGTCTAGGCCAAGGCTGTCTGGGGCCAGGGCGATCTGGCCCACCGCCTGGGCGGCATCGCAGTGCAGCAGCACGCCCCGGGATCGGCAGAGGCGAGCGATGGCCGCCAGGGGCTGGAGCACCCCGATTTCATTGTTGGCCGCCATCACCGACAGCAGCAGGGTGTCCGGGCTGAGGGCCGCCTCCAGCAGCGCCAGATCCACCAGGCCATCGGGGCCCACCGGCAGCACGGTGAGGGGGAAGCCATGGCGATCGAGCCAAGCCAGGGGATCGAGCACGGAGCGGTGCTCGGTGGCCAGGGTCACCAGGTGGCGGCGGGACTCCCCCCGCTCCAGGGCAGCTTCGGCGACGCCTCGAAGGGCGAGGTTATTGGCTTCGGTGGCGCCGCTGGTGAAGATCAGGGTGTCCGGCGCGGTGGCCAACACCCCGGCCAGGCGACGGCGGGCCAGCTCCACGGCGGCGGCGGCCTCGAGGGCGGGGCGATAGAGGCGGCTGGCGGGATTGGCGAAGCTCTGACGCCACCAGGGTTCCATTGCCTGCAGCACCTCCGTGGCACAGGGGGTGGTGGCGTGGTGGTCGAGGTAGGCCAGCATGGTCACCATGCTGACAAGTTCCGTGCCGTCCCGTCCTGCCATGAGCGCCCGTGCCGCCCGGCGAAGCTGGCTCGCGGGGATGATTGTGGGGGCGGTTGCCTTTCCTGCGACAGGGGCCTGGGCGGAGCGTGCCCCCCGGCCCGCCGATCTGGTGATCCTGCAGGAACGCCAGACGATGCAGGGGCCGGAATGGATCGGGGTGTTCGGGGTGATGGTGGATCCCGAGCAGGCGGGGGTGCGGCGGGTGCGGATCTGGCAGGAAACCCTCGACACCACCACCACCTCCACCGATGTGATTCATTGCAGCAGCAAGGCTCCGATGCGGATCACCGGGGACGGCAGCGGCACCAAGCGGCGGGTGATCGTGCGGGAGCTCAACCCGGGCGGGCTGGTGACGGCCGCCAACCGGTTGGACCACAAGATCTGGTGGGCCACCTGTGTGCCGGAGCAGGCCGGCCGCGATCCGGCGGAGCTGGGGGTGGTGGCGCGGCAGCTGGGCTACAACGGCAATCTTTCCGAACGGGAGCAGGTACTGGTGGCCCCGCCCTAGGGGGGTGGATAGATTTCGGGGATGCCCCCAATCGATCCCCCCCTGTCCTCCCCGGCTGAGGACCCTGCCACCAGCGCCGGCGCCGACCCGGACACCACGGCCCCCGAGCCCCAGTCCCCCCCGCCCCCGGTGCGACTGCTGCTGGTGGACGACGAGCCCGGCCTGCGGGCGGCCGTGAAGGCCTACCTGGAGGACGAGGGGTTCCAGGTGACCACCGCCAACGACGGCGAGGAGGGCTGGACCGTGGCCCAGGAGCTGATGCCCGATGTGGTGATCACGGACGTGATGATGCCGCGCTGTGACGGCTATGGCCTCCTGAAACGGCTACGGGCCGATGAACGGCTGGGCGGCACGCCGGTGATCTTCCTCACCGCCAAGGGGATGACCACCGACCGCATCGCCGGCTTCCAGGCGGGCGCCGACGACTACATCCCCAAGCCCTTCGATCCGGATGAGCTGGTGGCGCGGGTGCGCAATGTGGTGCGGCGCCAGGAGCGGCTGCTGGCCGAGGCGGCCCGTTTCGCGGATGCGGACATCGGGGCGATGGCCAAGCAGATCACGGAAATCCGTTCGATGCTGGGCACGGGCGGTGTGAAGAAGGCCACCCCGGATGTGAAGCTCGATTTCACCCCCCGGGAGGCGAGTGTGCTGCAGCTCGTGGCGGAGGGAATGATGAACAAGGAAATTGCCCGGCGGCTGGAAACCTCCATTCGCAATGTGGAGAAGTATGTGAGCCGCCTGTTCATCAAAACCGGTACCGCCAGCCGCACGGAGCTGGTGCGCTATGCACTGGAGCACGGATTGGTGGATTGAACGGCTGGCTGCCGGAGGCCATCAATCAGGGCTGGACCTACCACGACCGGGTGGCGCCCGCCCTGGCGGGGCTGGAGGTGAGTGGCTTCTATGCGGCCCGCCATCGCCATTCCGACCGGGCCACCTGGAGGAGGCGCCTGGCGGCCGGTGAAATCCAATGCAATGGGCAACGGCTGCAGGTGGACGGGCCCCTGGCGGCGGGGGATCGGCTGGCCTGGAACCGCCCCCCCTGGCTGGAGGGCGCCGTGCCGGCGGCCTGGGGGGTGGTGGTCGAGGACGGCGACCTTCACGTCATCGATAAGCCCGCCGGGCTGCCGGTGTTGCCGGCGGGGGGCTGGCTGGAGCACACGGTGTTGCGGCTGCTGGAGCAACGCCACCGGGCCGATCCGGCGGGGATTCCCCGGCCCGTGCATCGCTTGGGGCGGTTCACCAGTGGCCTGCTGGTGTGTGCCCGCCGGCCCGAGACCCGGGCCTGGCTGAGCGCCCGGTTGCGGGAGAGCACGGCGGCGGGGGGAGCGTGGGCAAAGCCGCAGCCGGAGCCGGCCGAACCAGGGCTGGAGGAGGGCTGCCGCAAGCTCTATCGCGCCCTGCTGGTGCCGGGGGTGCTGTCCTTGGCGCCGGGGGAATCGCTGGTGATTCACACCGCCATCGGTCGACGCGCCCATCCCCAGCTGGGCCAGATCTGGTGCGCCGCTGATGGCCGTTCAACGGATGGCACCACAGCGGGAGATCTCGCCGCCTGCAGTCGCCTCACCCTGCTGGAGCGCAGCGCCACGGCCGACCTGGTGCAGGTGGCCATCGCCAGCGGCCGGCCCCACCAGATCCGCATCCATTGCGCGGCGGTGGGGGCGCCCCTACTGGGCGATCCGCTCTACGGACCGGGGGGCCTGGCGGCCGCCTCAGCCCGCCCCGGCGATGGGGGCTACCGGCTGCAGGCCTGGCGGCTGGAGCTGGAGCGCCCCGGGGGCGAGCGGCTAATGGTGGAGGCGCCGCAGCCGCTGGGGATCTCGGGCTGAGGGGGCAGGTGGGGAGGGGAGGGATGGCTTGATGACTACCTCTTAAGAGGTGAAGCCCTGCGGGGCTTTCCAACAGGGTGAACGGGTGGTTTTTAGCCCCTTGAACCACTGCTGCCTTAGAAGGATTAATCTAGAAGGACTTAGCAGGGGCGGAGTTTTGGGGGCATTTCTGGACGGTGGACTGCCATGGCAAGCGGGATGGCAGCAACGAAGGATTAAACTACTTAAATAATTTAACGCACTTAAATCAAGCGGCAAATGCTAAATCTTGTAGAGCTATCTCTGGACTCCAGAATTCTTTCTCAGCTAAGATTTACACAGGATTCCGACCATACCCGAGTGCAAGTCCTGGAAGGCGATAAGCCGCGCGTCGCAAAACCAGAGGAAATAGTGCGGCAGCTTGTAGTGGCGTCGTTGATAACTATATATGGCTATCAACCTCATCACATTAAGCTCGAACACGTAATTCCAATGGGAATTAATAGGCCGCGAGCTGATATTTGCATTTTCAATAAGCAAGGGCAAATTATCGGAATCATTGAAATCAAAGTCTTTAAGCCTAAAGAGGCGAAAGATCAACTTCGCAGCTACTTAATAGCAAGTGGAGCACGGTTCGGCGCCATCGTAACAACAGAGAACTCAATATCATACTCGGTCGACAAAAATCACAGTCTTGTTGAACTGAGTGATTTCCCAAAACCAGAAATGCCCATTGACCTTCGCGAACAACCATCGGCCTCAGGCCTCCAAGAAAGCCACGATATATTTCCCATCCAGGAATTAGTGCGCATCTCAAGCAAAAAAGTTTGCCTAAAGACAAAGGATGGAGAGATCACCCTTGATAACACCAGCGCAATTCGACGATCCAAAGTTCGCGATACATTTCTCAGGGCTGGAATTGCACTGGACTTCGGGAAACTATCTGAAAAGAGCTGGGAAGAAAGAATTTCGAGCGCACTTGCCAGAGCAGCTGCCCCGCCGACAGCAAGCACAACCGATCCAGACGCAAGCGAATTCCTCAGATCACTTCTACAAATCTCAGCAAATAACACAACACTCGAGGCTTTTGTTCGATCCGCAAATGATCTCGATCATGATCCCAAAGACATGACAACAAGAACCTGGAGCGAACAGGGAGTTAGACTTATCGAGGAAGACATCGTATTTGCAAACTCATTTGCGCCCGGCCTCTTCCGATCAACTCCATACCGTGACACATGGCGGGAAAAGATTAAAAACATAAACGGCTCTGGCAACTACCGAGGAAAGGTGCTGAGATTTGGAACTCGTGGCCCCTCGAGATGCATTTCAATTCCCAAGAAAATCCTTTTATCCTTAATTGCCCAGCAATCTGAAGCGCGTCGTGATTGGCAATCACAAGCCAAGGCAGGCCCAGAAACCTTGTAAACACAAAAACAGTTCAGATCTAAAATTGAGACCGAGTCTCGTCGCAGGCGTGATCTTTTGCAGCAACAAGATCTTGTAATATGCCGCCACGCGCACCTATTCGCAGTGGAAGCGGCAGGAGAAGGTGGTAATTGAAGTCGAGCGACTGTCCCCCAGTCCCTGCCCCGAGTTTAGGGCTAGCTGGACCCTGCGAGACAAAGCAGCCGATCAAGGGAGCTGCGGCAGTCGATCAGGATGCCCAGCACTCTTACTTGAAACCAGAATCGATGCGTAAAATGCATTCTACGCCGTATCATCGCATCCCAGATCGCCTTGAGGTAGCTGATCAGATCCAGATCGGTTGCGTCAGAGGAGTTTTCAAGCACAGAAAGCAGTCATTTCCGTTGAGCTCGGCCCATTCCCCCTGCCCCACCAGGGAAGATGGTGACAGACCCTCAATCAGCCCTTGATAAGCTGAGCCAGACTGCCACGTCTTGCAGTACATTGCATAGGACTGTACGAACGAGATCCATGGGATTCTCACCCTTCCGCTCAATCCCCGTCCGCTCCCTCACAGCAACGATCAAAGCTGCCTTTGGGGTTTTGATTCTTGGCGGAGTGTCGCTTCCGGCACATGCTGGCCAATACGAGGCGCTCTGCGGTGGCTCTATGTGCATCGTCAATGTGACGCCAACCGGTATCTCTTCGCTCTACGGAAGTATTCCGCCAAAGCGAGTCACCTACTGGAGCAACTCTGGCGAATCCAAGACTTCAGTTGGTACAGGTGTGGCCACGACAATTCTCTTTGGTGGCATTGGTCTACTTGGTTTTTTAGCAAAGAACCATCAGTATAATTTTACAATCAACGGATTCGACGCATCGGGCAGATCAATCTCAATGCAATTTGAATTCAAAAATGATAAACCTTCCAAGATGTTAATGCAGGAAATGGTTGCCGTGACAGGCCTGGGCATGGGCCAAACGCGCACAGTGGATGAGATCAAAGCTGCTGAAAACAACAGCCCGCAGAGCCCCGGTGAAATGCCAAGACAGACCACAGGCCTTCAGCCTGCGACCCTGAGCCCAGTCAATACTCCGAAGAATTGCTGGTCAACATACCTCAATAACAATCCAGCCATGAAAAGATGGGCGGACTCAAACCCAACCCAAGCAGAACAAAACAAAAAGCGCTTTGATAATTGCTAAAATTGGCCAGCAATCATCAAAGTGTACAGCAACAAATTCTGGATAGATCCTTTCAAAATCCACATCCTCAGGTGATGCCTGCTGATCAGCGGTTCCTCAGAATAAGCCCCTTAAATTAAAAGGCCGCCGTCGAGTTTGCTTCGATAGCGATAGCATCTTGAGTGTCACTGAAGGGCTGAGCTTGCCGAATCCCTGAGAATACCGCCTAACCGACAGAAAAAATGCATCTGCGTTACGCTCAAACTGGGCTCTAGCTGGATCAGCTAGCAAGTAACAATAAATTTCACGGCGGAGTGCAAACATGAGGTAAACGGTCGTTAGATCGTCGAGGTACCAAAGCCACCTTGAGATCTTGTCGATGGCAGTTCCCCTGCTGATGCACTGGCAAAAGCCGAAGGTTCAGCACTTCGTAGCATCGCTGATCATCATAAAAATGGAAATCAAAGCCCGTCGGGATTGGCCTTGCGCTTCCACGCTCGGCATACGCAAATGGCCCTCGGCAAGAGCCCAAAAAACTTGACAGCCCTACAATCAATTAGAAAGATGAATAAAAAGACCAGATCCCACGGCACCCTTGAATATACGGACTTTCAGAATTAAGACGTTTTATCCCATAATGGCGTGGAGATTGACTCATAGCACCAAACACAAAAGCCTTGAACCTGGTGATCTTTGATGCACGCGAAAAACTGACAAACAATGCCAAGCGCGTTAGCCTCCCCCTGCCCCCCCCTATATTTTCTCTATCGAACCACCCATCCCTACGGGTCTCTCCAGCCCTAGGCCATGAGCGTGATGGCATCCGGAGCGCCCTCAACGGGGTAATGGAGCAGGACTTCTTTCTCAGCGCCGCAGGGCTTGCTGGAGGAGCCCACCATCGCCGCCCGGTTCGATCGACTCTTCCGGCTTTAATCTTTGCCAAAAATAGCCGTTAGCGGTCCGCAATCGCCCCTGAAAAACCCCTAAGAGTCCGCGCCCACTTTCCGTCCCGAAACGACTTGACCCAAGGCATTAAACCCCAGCGCAATCGCGCGGAGCAAGGCTTTTTGGCGATTATTTGCTCCGAGCCTTTGCAGAAGATTTGAGCTATAGGTTTGCACGGTTCGAACCGAGAGGCTTAAGCGCTCCGCAATCTCCTTATTGCTGAGGCCAAGGGCATAGGCCTCGAGCAATTGGCGTTCACGCAGACTGAGGGGAAACGTGCTTTCAAAACAAATCGAAGACGTCTGATCGATCTCCTCTAAACGACTCAAGATTGATGGGCTGTGATAACTGGTATTGGTGGCAAGGGCTATTGGCATGAACTTAGTGACTTCCGGATAGGCAAGAATATCCTGGCAAGCCACGACTACTGGGCCAATATAGTCGCCCCCAAATTGATCGATCTTCTCGACAAATGCCACAGTTCTTGTTTCTGGATGCCTGTCGCCAACTTGTCGCATCAAGCTGCCGAGGGATTGGTCGGACAGGTCGTCACAGGCTGCCAAAATCCCTGGCTTGACGCGTGCGACGAGATCCAAGGCCGACGCACCCGTGGTACATGCACCCAAGAAATGCCTTCTATTTGACATGGAGCGAAAAAAATTTACGAGCTGCAGTTGGGAACCTGATGCATAGGCAATTGTAGGCTCGAAGCCCGACGAGAGACAGGCCAAAAGCAACCTACCCTCCACTCGGCCAGCACTACTTTCCAACTGGCTAGAGGTATAGATCATCAGAATTCCAGAAGAATCGATGCCTGCGATTCAATCATGGCCTCATCTTAGCTAAAATGAGCTTAGTCGAAGGCGGACCAAGGCTCGGTTGATGCTCAATCCTACCTTTCTGCGCCTACATTGCTCTAGCTGCTTCTAGCGCTGCGCCATCGCCCCGAATCCATCAACCACGGTAACCGACAGTATGGGATAGGACGTTTCCGGCTGGCGACTGCTTCGTGACGGTTCAATCTTGGCGATGATCGCGGCGAGGCGTTGTTCCAGATCCCTGCGGGCGGCCGAGCGACCCTGCACCTGCAACTCCCCGTTTGCCGGCCAGAAGTTGATGTGCTCGCCGCTATCGGTGGTGAAGATGTGGAGCAGGCCTCGATCGATCCAGTGACCCTGGAGGTGAAGCAGGCTGACGATGGCTTTGAGATCCGAGAGTAATCCCGTGAAATACATGGCTGGAGACATGAAGAATAGGCGGAAGCGCTGGTGGCGGGCCGGATCATCGCTCCAAGGGCTGGCCTTCGGCCCAGATCCCATGGTGATTGCTGCTGGCCGGGACAAAAGCGATCCGCGACACCATTGACTTCCCCAAAAATCCAGCAAGCCCGCTTAATGATGACTAATTCCCAGAATCCCCACTTCTAGGGAAAGGCCGCCACAGGTCCAGGCATGGAGGGTGGAGTGATCAAGCCTGGGCGGCGTGGCCCAGCCACACCCTGACCCACGGCCATGGCCCCAGAACCAGGGGGAACAATCATCATGGGGCGATGGGGCCCACCCTGCGGCGCGCCGAAATCCCCGGACCTGGAGGTTGTCAGCGGCGGCAGGGGGATGGCCATGGCGGCGGGAGCCAAGACCAACGCCATCCAAGGGAAAACCCTCAACAAATTCGCTATAATTTTACCGGAATCGGCTGGGTGAAGACCTCGAAGAAGCCTGGCCAATCCCCCAGTCCACTTGCCATTAATGGTCGAATCCTGGCGCTGCATTTAAGAATCCCAAACAAGAAAAGTTGGCCGAACAAAAACCTAGAGTGACCTAGTCATCCCCCTTAAGAGAGGCGATCAGGGCCTACGCGCACCTGGCGCGATGCCCCGCCAATTAAAGAGATCAACCAACGATGGCTTGGAAGTCCGAAAATAATTGAGTGAAAGGCATGACTAGCAACGCGGAAAAATAGGCGGGGGAGACAGGGCCGTGGCCCTAGCCGCACAGCGATCAATGCGCGGCAACAGAATCTATGTCATTAAACGACATAGATTCTGCATTCACTACCATATTTCGGCGCCCGTCCCTCGTCAATCGTCCAATGACGATATTTTTTAGACGCAATGGCGATGAAGTGGCGTTGAGTTGGGGATGAATTGGGAATGAATTATCGATGAAGTAGCGCCCCTTGTTCCGCGATGAATCCTGGCGATTGCATTGTCAAGTTCTTTGCCTACTGACGCCCCAACCGCTGCGATTCACCTACTCCAATCAAAAGCCCGCTCCGGGGCGGTGCTGATGGATTAGGAGCAACCTCAACCCTTAATTGCCCCTGGATGGGGCGGTATTACTTAGAAAGCGGATGACCGGGCTCGAACCGGCGACGTTCAGCTTGGGAAGCTGACATTCTACCACTGAATTACATCCGCACATTCGAGGTCGTTGACTAAAGAATCAACAACCGCGAATCCCTAGCTT
>Ga0114971_10000958_pt1 | contig 19747 bp, 19 predicted proteins | sample M_140625_MF_Meta_FD_87320 | JGI IMG/M metagenome (GOLD analysis project Ga0114971, IMG submission 87320) | Freshwater microbial communities from Lake Montjoie, Canada to study carbon cycling - M_140625_MF_MetaG | ecosystem: Environmental > Aquatic > Freshwater > Lake | place: Lake Montjoie...
AAACTGGCGGAGCATGAAGCCGATCAGGGCGAAGGCACCGTGCAGGGCCACGAACGGCCAGAGGCCGCCCAGCTGGCACCAACGGACGAAATCACCCTGGGCCTCAGGTCCCCAAAGCAGGAGGAGGCTGTGGCCGAGGGCGTCGGCAGGGGTGCTGACGGCGGCGGTGAGGAAGTTGCAGCCCTCCAGGTAGGAGCTGGCAATGCCGTGGGTGTACCAGGAGGTGACGAAGGTGGTGCCGGTGAGCCAGCCGCCAAGCGCCAGGTAGGCGCAGGGGAACAGCAACAACCCGGACCAACCCACGAAAACGAAGCGGTCGCGCTTGAGCCAGTCGTCGAGGACGTCGAACCATCCCCGCTCTGACGGCGCACGGCCTAGAGCGATCGTCATGAGAGGCGCTTAACGAAGCGTTACACCCCAACCTTAGGGGCCAGCGAGGGATCAGCGCGAAAGCCGCCCCGCTGGCGCCCAGGAAATGAGTACTTCCACTCATGGCATCAGGCCGGTGTTGCCGCCGCCGCTAGGGTCCCCTCAGAACCCTGAAATTGGAGCGATAGACCAATTGCGCGCCTTATTGGTCTATCCCGAATTCCCCAAAACCTTCTGGAGCTACGAGAAAATTCTTGAGCTCGTCGGCCGCAAGGTGCTGCTTCCACCCTTGGGTCTGATCACCGTGGCCGCGATCCTGCCCCAGGACTGGGAGTTCCGCCTGGTGGATGTGAACATTCGCCCGGTGAGCGCGGCTGAATGGCAATGGGCAGATCTGGTGATCCTCTCGGCCATGATTGTGCAGAAAGAGAACTGTATTCACCATATTGGCCTAGCCCACACCCATGGCAAGCCCGTGGCTGTCGGCGGCCCCTACCCCAGCTCCACGCCGGAGGAACTGGCCAGCGCCGGCGCCGACTTTTTGATCCTCGATGAGGGGGAAATCACCCTGCCCCAGTTCGTGGAAGCCTGGACCAACGGCGCCACCAGCGGCCGATTCAGTGCCCATGGGGAGAAACCCGATGTGACCTCGACCCCGATCCCCCGTTTCGACCTTCTGGAGCGCAGCGCCTACGACTCGATGAGCGTGCAGTTCTCACGAGGCTGCCCATTTCAGTGTGAGTTCTGCGACATCATCGTGCTGTATGGCCGCAAGCCGCGCACGAAGACCCCCCAACAACTGATCGCCGAGCTTCAGGCGCTTCACGACCTTGGCTGGCGTGGCGGCGTGTTCATGGTGGACGACAACTTCATCGGCAATAAACGCAACGTCAAGCTGTTTCTCCATCAATTAGAAATCTGGCAACGCGACCACCGTTACCCCTTTCGCTTTGACACAGAAGCGTCCCTTGATCTAGCGGAAGACCAGGAATTAATTGATCTCATGCTGGCCTGCAACTTTGCAGCCGTCTTCATGGGCATTGAAACCCCTGATGAGGCCAGCCTCCAACTCACAAAAAAATTTCAGAACAACCGCTCACCCCTCCTCGAATCCATCGACCGGGTCACCCGCTCCGGCCTGCGCGTGATCGCCGGCTTCATCATCGGCTTCGACGGCGAGCAGGCTGGAGCGGGCGGACGAATCGTGGCCTTCGCTGAGGCTGCTGCCATCCCCACCACGACCTTCGCCATGCTCCAGGCCCTACCCCACACCGCCCTGTGGCATCGCCTGGAACAGGAGGGGCGGTTGATGGCCAAGGACGGCAACATCAACCAAACAACCTTGATGAATTTCATTCCCACGCGGCCCGTGGAGGCCATTGCTCACGAATACGTGGAAGCCTTCCAAGCTCTCTATGAGCCCCAGCGCTATCTCGACCGGGTCTACCGCTACTTCCTTCGCCTTGGAGCCCCCCGCGTCAAGACGGCCCCCAGCTGGCCCGAGTGGGTGGTTGTGCGAGCCCTGGCCATCGTGTGTTGGCGCCAGGGGATCCAGAGGTCCACCCGCTGGTCCTTCTGGCACCACCTCATCCATGTCCTGGTGGCGAATCCCGGGGTGGCCGAGCAGTACCTCGCCGTCTGCGCCCACAACGAACACTTTCTCGAGTATCGCGACATCGTGCGCGACCAGATCGAAGCTCAGCTGGCCAGCCATCGCCACGCCTTGACCCAGGAGAAGGCGGCCATCAACAGCGTCCCGGTCCCCAACATCCCCGCCATCACCCGAGGCTGATCCGGCTGACTAAACGGTTGCTCCGGCCATTGGTCAGACTGCCAGTCCCGTTCGCCGCTGTCTCCGTGTACGTCATCGAGCTCTCCCTCCGGCTCAGCCCCATGCCCATCGCTGTGCAGCGCAAAGAGCTCCAGGCCGCCCAGGCCGTGTACGGCGACGTGCGCCAGGCCCTGGACCGGGGCGAACCACGCCTGCTGGAACTGCACTGCGAGAAGGACGAGCAGAAACAGATCACCCTGCTCAGCAGCGAAATCGTGGCGGTGCAGATGTACGAGAAATCGGCGTCCGGTGCCGGCAACCGCCGTCCCGGCTTCAGCTTTGACACCTGAACCCACCGCTCTCCCAACGCTTTCTCTTCGACGCCGCCCCGTGTGAGCCCATCCCCGTCCTCTCCCCTACGGGTGGAAGCGCTCAGCTTTACCTGGGCCAACGGCCAACCGGCCCTGCGGGGATGCCACCTGGAGCTCCCCCACCCAGGCCTCTGGATGCTGGTGGGCAGTAACGGCAGCGGCAAGAGCACCCTGCTGCGGCTGATCGTGGGCCTGCTGCCCCCCTGCGGGGGCCTCATTGACATGCCTGGCAAGGCCGCCCTGGTGTTTCAGAACCCCGACCATCAGCTGTTGATGCCCAGCTGCGGCAGTGATCTCCAGCTGTCGTTGCCGGAGGGCCTCAGCCCGCAGGAGCGCCAAGCCCGTGCCGACGTCCTGCTGGCCCAGGTGGGGCTGGCCGGCCTGCATCACAGACCCATCCATACCCTCAGTGGCGGCCAGAAGCAGCGCCTGGCGATCGCTGGTGCCCTGGCCAGCAGCGCCACGCTGCTGTTGCTGGATGAACCCACGGCCCTGCTGGACCCCAACAGTCAGCAGGACGTGCTGGCCCTGATCCGCGCCCTCTGCAGCCGCCCCCACCAGCCTCTCTCCGCCCTGTGGATTACCCATCGCCTGGAAGAACTGGACAGCTGCGACGGCGCCGCCCGCATGGAACGGGGGCAGGTGGGCCCCTGGCAATCCGGCCAGGCCCTGCGGCGCAGCCTCACCCCCTTGCCCAGCGGACCAACCGAGCGGTAAGGTCCTTCAGTTGCTTTCAAGCAACGCAGGTCTCGCCTCCAGGGCGATGCACCCATTCCTCGGTAGCTCAGTGGTAGAGCGGTCGGCTGTTAACCGATTGGTCGCAGGTTCGAATCCCGCCCGGGGAGTTTTTTCATAGCGACGACGTCCACGACCTTGATTAGGCCCCAATGGGGCCTTTTTAAGTTTGTGCTCCCACCCTCTCCCCGCCCAGAGTTACCGCAGATCACGGAGCGCATCCGGAGAAAAAATGAAGATTCACTCGATTTCACTTGACCGCTGAGCGCTCCAACTCCAGTGGGGACCGAACTTCTGATCGGTGCCGGTGCCACCGGATCCCACCAAATCGGCTCGAAAGGAGCATGGGCCGATGGCAACGGCGCCAACTGGCCCGGCAGTGCCCCCTGAAAAAAGAGACAATGCCTCACAGTTCTGTGGCCCAGGCCCTCTGGATTTCCAACCCCACATATGAAGTCCTGCATCCTGCTGATCGAAGACGACGGCGACATGCGTGATCTGGTGGCAGGCCACCTTGAGCATGGCGGCTTCGACGTGCAGCGGGCCGACGACGGCATCCGTGGCCAGGCCTTGGCCCTGCAATACGCCCCTGACGTGATCCTGCTGGATCTGATGCTTCCCAAGGTGGATGGGCTCACCCTCTGCCAGCGGCTCCGTCGCGACGAACGCACCGCCAAGATCCCGATTCTGATGATCACGGCCCTGGGCGGGACCAAAGACAAGGTGAGCGGCTTCAATTCCGGCGCCGATGACTACCTCACCAAACCCTTCGATCTTGAGGAGCTGATGGTGCGGGTCAAGGCCCTGCTGCGACGCAGCGAACGGGCCCCGCTGTCCACCAAACACAACGAAATCCTCAGCTACAGCTGCCTCACCCTGGTCCCGGAGCGTTTCGAGGCCATCTGGTTTGACGAGCCCGTACGGCTGACCCACCTGGAGTTTGAGCTGCTGCATTGCCTGCTGCAGCGCCACGGTCAGACGGTGGCGCCCTCCCTGATCCTCAAGGAGGTGTGGGGCTACGAGCCCGACGACGACATCGAAACCATCCGGGTGCATGTGCGCCACCTGCGCGCGAAGCTCGAACCCGATCCCCGCAAGCCCCGCTTCATCAAAACCGTCTACGGAGCGGGCTACTGCCTGGAACTCCCCAGCGGCGAGCGGCTCATCCAGGAAGAGGACACCGTGCGTGAGATCCGGGCCGCCAGTCGCAAAACCGCCGCCGCTATCGCCAACCCAGCCAACAGGATCGAAGCCGTCTGAGCCTCAGGCTTGTCCCCGCACCACCCCGGCCACCTCCAACAGGGCCACCTCCCAGGCCAGGCGAGGTTGCACAAACGACAGCAAATGTTGGCGTAGGCGTTCCAGGCGACGCATCTGGTCCACCCGGCCATGCCGCCGCCAGAGGGCCAGCTGCCACCAGTTCAACAGCCACAGCTGCTGCTCTCCATCCAGGGCTTCGCTCAGATCCCTGGCCAGGGCGAGTGCGGCCAGGGGATCCGCAGGGAGTGCCAGCAGGCCGGCCGCCACCCCCTCCGGTAACGCCTGCCACTGCTGCCGGTGGCGCAGCAAGGCCCCAGGGGATCCGGCCGCCAGCTCCACCAGCTCGGAGGGGTCTGGGCCCAGTTCGGGATCATCGGCCAAGAGCTCCGCCATCAGCGCCGGTTCCAGGCGGCCGAAGCGGATCCGCTGGCACCGCGATCGAATCGTGCTCAACAACTGGTCAGGGGCGGCACAGATCAGGATCACCACCCCCTCCCCAGGCTCCTCCAGGGTTTTGAGGAGGGCATTGGCGGCGGCCTCCGCCATCGCCTCGGCCCCCTCCAGCACCACCAGGCAGTGGTTGCCCTGCACCGGACGGCGGGCCACAAACCGGGACAGCTCTCGGATCTGATCCAGGCGGATCTGGGGGGGACTGCGGCGGCTCACCCCCTCGGCCACCGCTGCAGAAGCGGCGACAAGGCGGCCCTGATGGCTGTAGGTGGGCTCAATCCAGAGCAGATCCGGGTGGTTGCCCTGCTCCAGACGGCGCCGCAGCGGCGGCGAACCGGCCGCCCAGGCCCCCGGTCCCGCCAGCACCCCCTCCAGGAATCGCAGCGCCGCCAGGCGCCGACCCACCCCATCGGGCCCAGCAAACAGGTAGGCCGGTGCCAACCGCTGCCGCTCCAGGGACGCCTCCAACAGGGCCACCGCCTGGGGCTGGCCGCGCAGATCGGCAAACAGCTCAGCCATGGGGGCGGGGGACTGGGATCTCCAGTTGGCGCAGGTGCTCGCAGGCGGCGGCGGTCACCGCCGCCACGGGTTGGCTGGCATCGAGACGCTGCCAACCCCGTTCGGCGGCCAGGCGCGCAAAGCCAGCGGCCACCCGCCCGAGGAACGGCTCGCCAGCCGCCTCAATCCGGTCCGCCGGCCGATCGCCCCGTCGCCGCAGGGCCGCGGCCAGGGGCAGCTCGAGCCAAAAGGTGAGGTCGGCCTGCAAGCCCCCGGTGGCCATCCCCTCCAGCTCGGCGATCAGCTCCCGATCGAGGCCACGGCCATCCCCCTGATAGGCAACGGTGGAGCCAGTAAAGCGATCACTGAGCACCCAATGGCCGGCCGCCAACGCCGGCAGAATCCTCTCCTGAACGTGCTGAGCGCGATCGGCGGCATAGAGCAGCAATTCCGTGCGACTGCAGGGGGCATGGCCCTCGGGGGGATGGAGCAACAGCTGACGCAGGGCCTGCCCCAGGAACGTCCCCCCCGGCTCCCGGGTGCAGACCACCTGGGCGCCGGGGGCCAGCAGTCCGCTGGTGGGAAGCCAACGGCTGAGGGCCTCGAGCTGGGTGGTCTTGCCACAGCCGTCGATGCCCTCCAGCACCACAAACCGCCCTCGCGGCATGGACTCGGCACTCACCCGGACGGCTCCTGCGCGTGGGGATCGTCATCTTGAAGCAGCAGGGCGTTCAGGACCACGGTGAGGGAACTCAGCGCCATCAACAGGGCCGCCAGGGGTGGCGACAACACCAGACCGAACCGGGGCAGGAACAGGCCCGCCGCCAGGGGCAAGGCGATCAGGTTGTAGCCGAAGGCCCATAGCAAGTTCTGACGCACCTTGGCCATGGTGCGACGGGCGATGCGACGGGCCGTCAGCAAGCCGCCCAACTGATCACCAAGCATCACCAGGCCCGCACTCTCCTGAGCGATCTGGGTGCCGGTTCCCACGGCGATGCCCAGATCGGCCGCGGCCAGGGCCGGAGCATCATTGATGCCATCCCCCACCATCGCCACGGTGCCCGCACCCCGCTGGGCCAGGATCCGCTCCAATTTCTGCTCAGGGCTGAGCTCGGCCACCAACTCCGAGGGCAGGAGAGCCAGCGCGTTGGCCAGCTGCTGAACGGGAGCCAGACGGTCGCCACTGAGCACCCCCAAGGTGAGGCCTTGGCGCCGCAGGGCCGCCAGGGTGGTCGCCGCCTCCGGCCTGGGCCGATCCTGGACCGCCACCAGACCCAGCAACCTGGTGCCGCTAGCAACCCCAAGCAGACTGGCGCCGTCGGCCTCCAACAGCGGCACCTGGGCCGCCAAATCGGCGTCGGACTGCACCCCCTCCGCCCCTAACCAGGCCAACCGACCCACGCGCAGCGGCTCGGGCTCCCCGCTGAGTTCGCCCAAAAGACCGGAGCCGTTGAGGCCCCGCACCTCCAGCAGCGGCAACAACGGCAACGCCCGCCGTTGGGCCTCCTGGAGCAGCGCATGGGCCAGAGGATGGCGGCTGTGCTGTTCCAGGCTGGCGGCGAGCTGGATCACCCGATCGGCGGCGTCAGCCTGGGCCTGGGCGGGCAGGGCCACCCGTTCCACCAGGGGACGGCCCAGGGTGAGGGTGCCGGTCTTGTCGAACAACACGGTTTTGAGGGCGGCGGCGGTCTCGATGGCATCCCCGCCCCGAAACAACAGGCCGCAACGGGCGGCCTGCCCCAGGCCCACCGTGATGGCCGTGGGGGTGGCCAGACCGAGGGCACAGGGGCAGGCCACCACCAGCACCGCAATCGACAGTTGCAAGGCCAGGGCCAGGGGGGTGGCCGCCGCGGCCCCGAGCAGGCGCTGACCATGCCCAGCATGACCGGCGTGGTCTGGGGAGCTGGGGGGGGCCAGCAACTCAGGCCAGTGGCCCGCACCCCAGAGCCACCAGAACAAAAATGTGGCGATCGCAAGCCCCAGAACCACCACGGTGAACCGACCAGCGATGCGATCAGCGACCCCCTGAATGGGGGCCTTGCGGGCCTGGGCCTGCTCCACCAGATGGACGATGCGGGCGATGGCGCTCTCGCCACCGCTGCGGCGCACCTCCATGACCATGGGCGCCTCGAGGTTGAGGGTGCCAGCGGCCAATTCCGAACCGGGCTGCGCCTGCATGGGTAAGGGCTCCCCCGTGAGGCTGGAGCAATCCAGCGCCGAGGTGCCCTCCAACACCAACCCATCCACTGGCACCCGATCCCCCGGCAGCAACCGCAGGCGATCGCCAGGCCTCAGACCCCCCACCCGCACCTGGCGGGGCGGGCCATCGTCCAGGAGGAGCAGGGCCTGATCGGGCTGCAGGGCCGCCAGTTGACTGATAGCTCGGCCGGTGCGCCAGCGGGCGCGCTCCTCCAGGAAGCGGCCCGTGAGCACGAAACCCAGCAGCATCACCGGCTCATGAAAGAAACAGGGCAAACCACTGGCGGGCCACAGCCATCCCACCAGGCTGGTGACGGTGGCACTGCCCACCCCCAGGCCTACGAGGGTGTCCATCCCGGGCCGGCCGGCCAGGGCGCTGCGCCAGCCCTGAACCAAAATGGGTCGACCGGGCCCCGCCAACACCAGGGTGGCGATCAGGGCGTGGAAGCCGAGGTTGCCGAGGAGCTTGAACGGGCCAAGCCATGGCAACTGGCCGGCATCAGCCAGGTGGCCCAGGCTGGACACCACCAGCAAACTCAGAGCCACCACCAGCTGGCGCCAGCGCTGCCACCAGTCCTGCTGGCGCTGCTGATCAACACGGCTCGCCAACGACGCAGGACCGTCGCGCAACCGGGCCGCAAATCCCAGCCCGGCCAAACTGGCCACCAGCGGTTCCACCGCAACAGTGGACACAGCGCGATCCCCAGCGGAATCCCCGGCCAAATCCACGGCGGGAAGCAAGGTGGGATCCAGATCCACCCAGGCCGTGCGGGTCACCAGGTTGACACTCACCTGCCGTACACCCGGGTGCTGCAACAGCCGCTGCTCCACCGCCCGCACACAACCACCGCACTTCATCCCCTCCACCTCCAGTAACAGGGGATCGGAGGAAACAGGCGGCGCAGGAACGGACATGGGCGCCGACAACCTGGCGTGGAAAGAGGGCCACGCTAGGGGCAGCGCACGGGATTGCCCTGACAGCGCCCTGCACCCGGCAGGATGGTGGGCAGCTCCTGACACCTTGCCCCGTGCCCCGCTCGCAGCGCAACGACAACTTCATCGATAAAAGCTTCACGGTGATGGCAGACCTGATCCTGAAGGTGCTGCCCACCAATCGCCGGGCCAAGGAAGCCTTCGCTTACTACCGCGATGGCATGAGCGCCCAGGGCGACGGGGAGTACGCCGAAGCGCTAGAGAATTACGAAGAAGCGCTCAAACTGGAGGAGGACCCCAATGACAAGGCCTTCATTCTCTACAATATGGCGCTGGTATTCACCAGCAATGGCGACCACGAAAAAGCGCTCAACTACTACATCCAAGCCCTTGACCTGAACGGCAAGATGCCCCAGGCGCTCAACAATATGGCGGTCATCCACCACCATTTAGGCTCCCTCGCCGAGGAACGTGGCGAGGCCGACGAAGCTGACAGTCGGTACGACCAAGCCGCCGAATACTGGACCAAAGCGATCCGTATGGCGCCCAATAATTATATCGAAGCCCAGAATTGGTTGAAAACCTCCGGACGGGGCAGCGTGGACGTTTACTTCTGAAGTAAATGTCCACAGAAAGGCATCATTCGAAGCGCCTCATCGCCCCGGTCGGGACTGCCTAGGCCCGATCGTCGGCGGGATCCACCCCCAGGGCTGCCACCAGGGCTTCCGCCACGCTGCCGGCCTCCAGCAGCTGCAGGTCAAGCCCGGCCGCCACTGCCGCCAGCCCACTGGCCCGGGGCAGCACCAAGCGGCGGAAGCCAAGCCGCGCCGCCTCCTGAAGCCGCAATTCCAATTGGCCCACGGGCCGCAGCTGGCCCCCGAGCCCCAACTCACCGATCAACACCGTGCCGGCGGGCAGGGTGAGGTCCCGGAAACTGGCCACCACCGCCGCCGCCACCCCCAGATCCGCAGCCGGCTCCTCCACCTCCAGTCCCCCAGCCACGGCCAGATAGCAATCAAACCGCGAGAGAGGCAGGCCGAGGTGTTTTTCCAGCACGGCCAGGATCTGATGCAGCCGATTGGTCCCGATTCCGGTGGCGGTGCGGCGAGGGCTGGCATAACTGGTGGGGCTCACCAGGGCCTGCAGCTCCACCAGCAGCGGCCGGGTTCCCTCACAGGCCACGATCGTGGCTGAGCCGGAACTGGGGCCCGTGCCGCCCAGAAACAGCTCACTGGGATTGCTCACCTCCGCCAGACCACGGTCGCGCATCTCGAAAACCCCCAGCTCGTGGGTGGCCCCGAAACGGTTCTTGACGGCCCGCAGCAGGCGATGGCTGGCGAAACGGTCCCCTTCGAAGGTGAGCACCGCATCCACGAGATGCTCAAGCACCTTGGGGCCGGCCAGGAGGCCTTCCTTGGTGACATGGCCCACCAGCACCAAGGCGGTGTGCTGACGCTTGGCCAAGCGCTGGAGGGCGGCAGCGCAGTCGCGCACCTGGGCCACCGACCCCGGCGCACTCCCCAGCTCCGCATCATGCAAGGCCTGAATGCTGTCGATGATCGCCACCGCCGGCCGCAACGCCTCCAGCTCCTGGAGCACCAGCTCCAAATCCGTCTCCGCCAGCAACTGGAGGCTGGATCGGGAGGCTGACGGCCCATCCTCACGCAACTCTGGCCGCAACTCCGACGGCAACTCCGGCAGCGGCCCCTCCGGCACTCCCGCCGCCGCCAACCGCCGCCAGCGCAGTTTCACCTGTTGAGCCGACTCTTCCGCACTGACGTACAGCACCGAAACCCGCGCCGCCATCGCCCGGGCGCTTTGCAGCAACAAGGTCGATTTGCCGATGCCGGGATCGCCGCCCAACAGCACGAGGGAGCCGGGCACGAGGCCGCCGCCCAGAACCCGATCCAGCTCGCCGTAGCCACTCGCCAGGCGCTGCAACGGCCGCTCCCCGACCGCCTCGATCGGGGCCGAGCGCAGCGGCTGCCCCGGATCCGCGGCGGACTGCCCCTCCGCCACCGGCCGGCGCCGGCGCAGATCCGGGGCGGACTCCCGCTGCTCCACCAGGGTGTTCCAGCCCCCACAGCTGGCACAGCGGCCGAAGAATTGGCGGGTGCGGGCGCCACAGGCCTGACAGACAAAGGCAGAACTGGGGCGAGCCACGGCAGGGGTGCAACGAAAAGGACAGGGCAGCCAGGGGGCCAACCCCGGGGGCGAGGGAGGGCACCGGGGCGAAACTATGAAGAAAGGTGGCGTTCGATGAATCCGCGGCCCACGGGCCACTTCAGTAGACCGGACACGAGTAACGGCTCTGATGCCGCAATGACGGCCTCCCTCCCCTCCCCCGCCAAAGAAACCATCCTTGTCGTGGACGACGAGGCCAGTATCCGCAGGATTCTGGAAACCCGTCTGTCGATGATCGGCTATCAGGTGGTCACGGCCTGCGATGGCGAAGAGGCGTTAGAGGCGTTTCACCGGACCGCGCCCGATCTGGTGGTCTTGGACGTGATGATGCCCAAGCTCGACGGCTATGGGGTCTGCCAGGAGCTGCGCAAGGAATCGGACGTGCCGATCGTCATGCTCACCGCCTTGGGGGACGTGGCCGATCGGATCACCGGGCTCGAGCTCGGCGCCGACGATTACGTGGTCAAGCCCTTCAGCCCCAAGGAACTGGAGGCACGGATCCGCTGCGTGCTGCGGCGGGTGGAAAAGGAACAGGTGGCCGGGATCCCCAACTCCGGCCTGATCCAGGTGAGCGACCTCCGCATCGACACCAACAAGCGCCAGGTATACCGAGGGGAGGAGCGGATCCGCCTCACGGGCATGGAATTCAGTCTCCTGGAGCTGTTGGTCAGCCGCTCGGGCGAACCGTTCAGTCGCGGCGAAATCCTCAAGGAGGTATGGGGCTACACCCCGGAACGTCACGTGGACACCCGGGTGGTGGATGTGCATATCTCCCGTCTGCGTTCCAAACTGGAAGATGATCCGGCCAACCCCGAGCTGATTCTCACGGCCCGGGGAACGGGTTACCTGTTCCAGCGCATCGTTGAAGCCGTTGCCACCGAAGGAGCCTGACCGCGGCGACCGCAGACCGCGGCCCCGCGTCAACCGCACCAAACCCAGCCGACCGATCCGTCGGTTGGTCATCTGGTATCGCCGCAATGCGGCGGTCACCAGCCTGGTCGATACCGCCACCTCCACCGCCAGCGGTGCCGCCTCCATGGCGGGCTCGATGGCCGGGAGTGTTGCCGGAGCCGCCGGCACCATGGCCGGCTCGGTCCTCCAGCCCCTCGTGTTCGACCCCCTACGGCGCCTCCAGCAGGGTCCCGGTGGAGGAGCGGAGGACATTGAGATCGACGACCGCCAACGCCTCTGGGTCGCCGTCGACGGCATGGGGGGCGACCATGCTCCGGGGCCGATCCTGGAGGGCTGCCTCCGGGCCGTGCAGCTCCTCCCAGTTCGCATTCGCTTCGTGGCCGAATCGGGCCCCCTCCAGCGGGCCGTGGCCGAACTGGGCCTCCAGGAGGAGCTGGACGAGGCCGTGGCCAGCGGCCTGTTGCAGGTAATCAGCAGCGGCCCCTCCGTGGGCATGAACGAAGAGGCCACGGTGGTGCGCCGCAAGCGCGACGCCAGCATCAACCGGGCGATGGATCTGGTGAAGGAGGGGCAGGCCACGGCGGTGTACTCCGCCGGCAACTCTGGTGCCGTCATGGCCTCAGCCATCTTCCGGCTGGGTCGGCTGAAGGGCATCGACCGGCCCGCCATCGGCGCCCTGTTCCCCACCAAGGATCCCGCCCAGCAGGTGTTGGTGCTGGACGTGGGCGCCAACATGGACTGCAAGCCGGCCTACATGCACCAATTCGCCCTGCTCGGCAATATCTACAGCCGAGATGTGCTGCAGGTGAAACAGCCCCGGATTGGCCTGCTCAACATCGGGGAGGAGGAATGCAAAGGCAACGACCTCTCCCTGCGCACCTATCCCCTTCTGGCCGAGGAGGGCCGCCTCCTGTTCGCCGGCAATTGTGAAGGACGGGACGTGCTCTCCGGCGCCTTCGACGTGGTGGTCTGCGACGGCTTCACGGGGAACGTGCTGTTGAAATTCCTCGAATCCGTGGGCAGTGTGCTGTTGGACGTGCTGCGGGCCGAGCTGCCCAGGGGGAGGCGCGGCAAGGTGGGCTCCGCCTTCCTGCGCAGCAATCTGGTGCGGATCAAGAAGCGCCTCGACCATGCCGAGCATGGCGGGGCCCTGCTGCTGGGGGTCGATGGCATCTGCGTGATCGGCCACGGCAGCAGCAAAGCCCTGTCGGTGGTGAGTGCCTTGCGCCTGGCCCACTCGGCCGCCAGCCATGGCGTGATGGACGATCTGCACGCCCTCAGCACCAACTCCGACAGCACGGCCGTCGCGGGCACCTGTGGTTGACTGATCCCTAGCCAGCGTGGGCCAGAACCGAGTGTCGCTCCCCACAGACCTCGCCCCAGACCTCACCCGAGGGGGTCGCTTACCGGTTGAGGGGACTCCAGGCATGGCCTTGGTGGGCTGCGGCAGCGCCGTCCCTGCGGCCACCATCACCAACCTGGATCTGAGCGCCAGGGTCGACACCAGCGACGAGTGGATCCGCAGCCGCACCGGCATCGGCGCACGCCGGGTGGCCGGTCCCGGCGAAACGGTCACCAGCCTGGCCACCGCCGCCGGCCAGGCTGCCCTCGACCATGCCGGCTGGCGGGCCGAGGACCTGGACCTGATCCTGCTGGCCACCTCCAGCCCGGACGACCTCTTCGGCACGGCCCCACGGGTTCAAGGGGCCCTGGGGGCTTGCAATGCCGTCGCCTTCGATCTCACCGCAGCCTGCAGCGGCTTTCTGTTTTCCCTGATCACCGCCGCCCAGTACATCGGATCGGCCGGCATGCGTCGCGTCCTGGTGATCGGCGCCGACCAGCTCAGCCGTTGGGTGGACTGGGATGACCGCAGCACCTGCGTGCTGTTTGGCGACGGGGCCGGCGCCTTGGCCGTTCAGGCCTGTCCCGCGGCGGAGAACGGACTGCTCGCCTTCCGCATGCGCTCCGACGGCAGCCGCAACGGCTGCCTGACCCTCGCCCAGTCCAATCAGCATCGCCCCCTGGTGGCGGGCCTCTCGGCCCAGGTGGGCGGGTTCACGCCCATCCACATGAATGGCCAGGAGGTGTACAAATTCGCCGTACGGGAAGTGCCCGCCGTGCTGGCGGAATTACTGGAAGCCAGCGGTGTGGCCGCAGAGCAGCTGGATTGGCTGCTGCTGCACCAGGCCAACCAGCGCATCCTCGATGCCGTCGCCGAACGCTTTGCGGTGCCCAACACCCGGGTGTTGAGCAATCTGGCCTCCTATGGCAACACCTCCGCCGCCACCATTCCACTGATGCTGGATGAGGCCGTCCGCGATGGCCGGGTGCGCCCTGGTCACCTGCTGGCCAGCAGTGGCTTCGGTGCGGGGCTGAGCTGGGGAGGCGCCTTGGTGCGGTGGAGCGGCCCCCAGATTGACGCCTCCCTGCCGTCTGCCGTCGCGGCGTAACCTCCAGCACACCGAAGATTGGCGGCCGATGTCGATTGCCTGGGTGTTTCCTGGTCAAGGCTCTCAAAAGGTGGGGATGGCCGCTGGCTTGATCGACCTGCCCGGCGCCCGCGAGCGATTCGCCCAGGCCTCCGAACTGCTGGGCCGCGACCTGCAGGCCATTTGTGCTGGCGATGGCGACCCCGGCCTTGGGGATCTCGCCAACCTCAACGACACCCGCAACACCCAACCGGCCCTCTTCGTCATCGAAAGCCTGCTGGTGGATAGCCTTCGGGCCCAGGGCCGCACGCCCCAGTTGGTGGCTGGCCACAGCCTGGGGGAGCTGGTGGCTCTTTACGCCGCCGGTGTGTTCGATGCGCCCACGGGCCTCGCCCTGATGCACGCCCGCAGCACCCTGATGGCGGCCGCGGGCGGCGGCGCCATGGCCGCCGTGATCGGCTTTGATCGAAGCGAACTGGAGCAGCTGGTGGCCGCCACCGACGGGGTGGTGATCGCCAACGACAACAGCAGCGCCCAGGTGGTGCTGTCCGGGACCCCGGAGGGGGTGACCACCGTGACTGGAGCGCTGGCCTGTAAGCGGGCCATCCCCCTGGCGGTCTCCGGGGCCTTCCATTCGCCGTTCATGGCGGAGGCGGCCACCGGCTTCGCCACAGTGCTGGAGCCCATTGGATTCGCCGATGCCCAGGTGCCCGTGCTGAGCAACACCGATCCAACCCCTGAAATCAAAGGATCCGCCCTCAAGCAGCGACTGATGGGCCAGATGGTCACCGGTGTGCGCTGGCGCGAAACCATGGCCCAGTTGGAAACGGCCGGCATCGGCACCGCCGTCGAAATCGGCCCCGGCAACGTGCTCAGCGGCCTGATCAAACGCGACTGCCCGACCATCGGCACCGCCCAGATCGGCAGCCGCGAGGATCTGGGTCTGTGAGCGGCCCGATGCGGCGGGTGCTGCGCCGCCGCCAGCGAGCCGAGCCACCCGCCCTGCTGAGCACGCCGAAACCGAGCCTCACCTACCGGCTGATCAGCTACCTCCTGGTGTTTCCGATCTACCGCCTGCTGTTTCGGGGGCGCACCGCCGGCAACGCCAATGTGCCCGGCGAGGGGGCCCTGGTGGTGGTGGCCAACCACGGATCCCATCTCGATCCGCCCCTGCTGGGCCATGCCCTGGGCCGCCCCGTGGCCTTCATGGCCAAGGCGGAGCTGTTCCGAGTGCCCCTCCTGGGAGCGATCATCCGGGCCTGTGGGGCCTACCCGGTGTCCCGAGGGGCCAGTGATCGCGAAGCGATCCGCACGGCCACCGATCGGCTGCAGGAGGGCTGGGCCACCGGGGTGTTCATCGATGGCAGTCGTCAGAGCGATGGCAGGGTCAATGCGCCCCAGGCGGGGGCGGCCCTGTTGGCGGCCCGCGCCGGAGTCCCCCTGCTCCCCGTAGCGATCATCAACAGCCATCGGGCCCTGGGTCCCGGCCAAAGCTCCCCGCGCCTGGTGCCGGTCCACATCCGGATCGGCACACCGATACCACCCCCTGCCTCCCGCCGCCGACCCGACCTGGAGGCCACCACCCAGGCCTGTCAGGAGCAAATCAACCAGCTGCTCGACCAAGGGCTGATCAACGGGCGCCAACTCGCTCCAGCCAAGGAGCCAGCCGTTCTGCCGCCCAGCTCCTCAGATCCCGGCCGGTGAGCACCCACAGGGCCGCCCGCACCCCATCGCCCCAGACCTTGCGCCGCCCCTCCACCACACAGGCACTGCCACAGGAGACGGGCACCGGCGTGAGCTGAATGCCGCGGCTGCCGGCCACGATCCGCCCCACCAACAGGGCCCGGGGCATGTGGTCACGGCTGGTCACCAGCAGGGCATGGCGGATGTGAGCACGGCGGAGGTCGTCCACCAGCGAGGTGAAGTTACTGAGGGTGTCGACGGCGCGGTAATCGAGCTGAACTCGATCGGCGGGAAGTCCCCCCCGATCCTGAAACAACCAGTGGGCGTACTCGGGATTGGTGCCGCCGCTCACCACCACCGGTAGCCCGTCGCGAAGGGCCAAGCGGGCGGCGGCCTGCTCCCTGGCGGCGTCGCCACCCAGCACCAGGATCATTTGCGCCGGCGGCGGCGGCGGCCACCACCACCCCCGCGACAGCCATAACAGCCCCAGGCCCGCCAGGCCAACCGCGATGGCGGGCCAGGGGGAGCGGCGGGATGGCGTGGTCACAGGCCTGGGATCTGCCCCCCTCCTTGGCGACGGGCGGACCGCGGACCGCAGCAGCGGCGACTCCCTGCGGCTCGAGGAACGGCGGGCCATCAGGGCGCCGGCACCGGTCCGGTGGGATAGAGCGGCAGCACCGGTTGCCAGGGGGCGGCATGGCCCGCCGCCGCCGCCGCCTGAGCGCAGGCCAGCAACTCGGCCACGTCATCCGGCAGCTTGGGGGTCGCCGGCCAGAGAGGGGCCGGAGCCGTGGTCGCCAGGGCCTGCGCATCGGCATAGAGGCGGGGCGCAAGCCGTTCGGCCATCCCCCGGGGGGCCCCGGGATCCGGTTCATAGAGCCCCGCCACCAGCCCATGGCGCGGCAGCTCCTGCACCAGCCAGAACGGCGCCGCCAAGGGCCGCTCCGGGGCACGCCAGAGCCGATGGGCGATCAGGTGGAAACTACTCACCCCATGAAGGGGAACCGTGAGCTGCTGGGCCAGGGTCCGGGCCAGCGCCAGGGTGAGCCGGGTACCGGTGAAGCCCCCCGGCCCGGTGGCCACCGCCAAACGGCCCACCTCCCCCCAGTGGCTGGCCGGGAGCACCTGTTCCACGCAGTCCAGCAGAGCGTTGGCGAGGCCCCGACCTAGCGGGAAGCTGGCCAGAACAGGAGCCAGCTCCGGAGTGCCCAAGGACTGGATCCCCACGCCGAGCACCTCGCTGGAACTGTGCAAAGCCAGCAGCCACGGCCCACGCAAGGCCCCCTTCGACGAGCCCTTCCACGACTCCGTCATCGCGGCACCGCCTCCCCGGGGCGCAACCGTCGCCAGCGTCCGGCATCGGCCTGGAAATCCGAGCAGGCACGCACGTCCCACTCCACGCCAACGCCGCCCCCGGGCAACTCCCTCACCTGCACATGGATCTGCGGCTGAAGCGGCTCCAGGCTGGGGACCCGGCAGAGGTGGGTGACCCCATGTTGATGTTCCACTGCGTGGTAAGCCTTGCAGCGGTCGACCCAGTGGCAATCCACGCAGATGCACATGCCGCCCAGGCCGACCCAGGTGCCCATTGTGGCCTCTGATCCCAGGTGTCAAGCCCAGGCCCTGTGCCAGGTCCTGCAACCCGAGCACTGGCCCGTGCCCCTGGCGGCCCTGCCCCCGGCCACGGCCTTGGTGGGGGGGGCGGTGCGCGACGGCTTGCTGGGCCGGCAACGGTCCCGGCCGGATCTGGATCTGGTGGTGCCAGGGGATGCCATTGCCGTGAGCCGTGAGCTAGCCCGTGACTGGGGCGGCAGTGCGATCGTGCTTGACGCCGAGCGCTCGATTGCCCGACTGGTGGTGAGGGGCTGGACCGTGGACCTCGCCCGTTGCGTGGGAGGCAGCCTGAGCGCAGACCTGGCACGCCGGGATTACAGCATCAACGCCATCGCCCTGCCCCTCAGGCCAGCGCCAGAAGACGCGATCGACGGGGAGGGGAGCCACGGCATCGGCATGCTGATCGATCCCCAGGGCGGGATAGCCGATCTGCGCGCCCGCCAGTTGGTGGCGATCAGCGAAACCAACCTGCTGGAGGATCCGCTGCGCCTGCTGCGGGGAGCACGCCTGGCAGCGGAACTGGACTTCACGATCGAGCCCACCTCCCTGGCCTGGCTGGAACGCCATCACCGACGGCTCGGTGCCGTGGCCGGCGAACGGGTCCTGGCGGAACTGGAACGGCTGGTGCGGGCGCCGGCGGCCCCCCGCGGGCTGGATCTGGCGCTCCGCACCGGGCTCCTATCGAGCTGGGGGGCGGACGCCAGTGCGGCCACCCAACGCGATCTGGCCGCCTGGTCGGACGGGCAGGCGCTCCGCTGCGGCCTGACGACCGACGAGGCGGCGACGGCCCTGCCTCTGGCTCGCCTGGCCAGGATGCTGGATGGAGTGGCCCTGGCGGCGTTGCATGCCAGCCGACGGCTGCAGCATCGCTGCTCCCGATTGCGCTTCTGGCAGCAGCGCCTGGCCGACCTGCCTGGCGGCAGCCAGATCGACGGCAACCAGATCGACGGCAGCGAGGAAGGCCTGGCGCGTCTGGAGGAAGAGGAACGACTGACGTTGCACCTCCAGCTGGAGGCCGATCTGCCGGCCCTGCTGCTGATGCTGCCCCCCGCGACAGCCCAGGCCGCCCTCCGCCGCTGGCGCGATCGCCTCGATCCCCTGTTCCATCCCCGCCCACCACTGGATGGGCGCCAACTTCAGGCCCTACTGGGATTGGCACCGGGCCCGCAGCTGGGGCAGCTGCTGCATCATCTTTGCCGCGAACGTGCCTATGGACGCCTACCCACCCCCGACACCTCCGGCGTGACCGACGCTGCCGCCCTGGCCGAGACCGCCCTGGCAGCCCGGCGCTGGCTAGCAGAGCAAGATGGTCGGCATGATTAACTGCACAGTGAAAGCCGCGATCCAAGCGCCGGCCAGATTTTTATCTTCATTCCGCATTCCCCTCCCATGAGCATTCGTCTCTACGTCGGCAACCTGCCGCAGTCTTTTGACGCCAAGGAGCTTGAGGCTCTGTTTGCCAGCGTGGGAGAGGGGGTGCGCTTCAAAGCCGTCAACGACCGGGACACCGGGGCTTGCCGTGGCTTCGGCTTTGCCAACGTCGACGACCAAAAACTGGCCGATACGGTCCTGGAACAACTCAACGGCCGTGAATTTGGTGGTAACACCCTGCGGATCGAGGTGTCCGAGCGCCGCGATGTTCGTCCTGGAGGCGCCAGCCCAACCGACCGCCGTGGCCCCGGGGGCGGCACTCCCACCCCGGTCAACCGCAAGGCGGTGAACAAGGTGGTGCATTCCGACAGCGTCGACGCGGAAGCCCCCGATCCCCGCTGGGCCGGCGAACTGGCCAAGCTCAAGACCCTGCTGGCCAGTCAAACGGTTGGCGTCTGAGCCGCTGCCCACGTCCTCCCAGGCCGATTGGTCCTGGAACGGCCACCGCATTCGTTGGTCCCGCCAGGGACCTGCGGATGCGGTTGCTTCTGTTGTGCTCATCCATGGCTTCGGAGCCTGTCTAGGCCACTGGCGGCACACCGTCCCCGCCCTGACCACCGTGGCCGAGGTCGTGGCCCTCGACCTGCTTGGCTTTGGCGCCAGCGACAAACCGCGCGCACGCCTCGACGGTGAGCCGCCCGTTCCCGGGGATGTGCGCTATTGCTTCGATCTCTGGGCGACCCAGGTGGCCGATGGCATCGAGGCCTGGCTACCCGAGCGCCCGCTGCACCTGATCGGGAATTCCATCGGTGGGGTCGTGGCCCTGCGGGCCGCCCAATTGCTTTGCCAACGGGGACGACCGCCCGCCCAGGTGATTCTGATCGACTGTGCCCAGCGCACCCTGGACGCCAAGCGCATCGCCGAACTCCCCGTGTGGGAACAGGCCGGCAGGCCGTTCCTGCAGGGGT
>Ga0114971_10000965_pt1 | contig 19670 bp, 20 predicted proteins | sample M_140625_MF_Meta_FD_87320 | JGI IMG/M metagenome (GOLD analysis project Ga0114971, IMG submission 87320) | Freshwater microbial communities from Lake Montjoie, Canada to study carbon cycling - M_140625_MF_MetaG | ecosystem: Environmental > Aquatic > Freshwater > Lake | place: Lake Montjoie...
CAGTTTTTACTAATTTTTCTTTTATTTCATTCATAATACTATATAAATAGTTATTATTTATATAGTAATAGAATGTATCTAACATTGTTATACATAATATTATTTTTTACCAAATCATATTATAGTCTTAGAACTCGTATTATAAAAACAGCTATACTTAATTGTGCTCCACAAATAAAACAACATCATATTGTTATCGTAGAAGAATACAATAGGATATTATATGCTGTCGATTTTACACCACTCAATCAATCATCTTCAGAAACACTTACAAAGTTGGTTCTAGGGAGAGATGTCCCAGCAGAAGTAAGAGTTAAATATATTACGAATACAGACTTTTACAACGATCAAGGTATTATAGAGCAATGGTTACTAAAACCATGTATTTCTAGTCCTTTTCCACAGATAGAGAACTGGGATTCATCTACCATGAATTTATATACACATAATTGTCAACATTTTAGTAGTTTTATGATAAAATAATAATATGATAAAATAATAATATATTATATAAAAGTAATGGATATTTATATTGAAAATAAAGGGGCACACAATATTTACCATTTTATTATGTATATGTTATGTGGATTAAGAAATTATAATGGTTTTCCAAAAAATATATATATAGATATATCTAATCCATATTTTATATCCAATCACAATTTTGTAATTGAGGCATTAAATATATTATATCCAGATTCAAAAATACATAATGTACAAGTACAACCACTAAATACAATTGCTATTACAGAAAAGTTATTTAAAGACCCACCAATAAATTTACAAGTAGATGTAGAAACAAGGTATCCGTGTTACTATTTTATTATAAAAAGTTTTATAAATAATGTTATTACATACGATTTAAATAATAAATATAGTAAATATATTTATATTTCACGATATGATTCAAAATATAGAAGAATAAAGAATGAAGAATTAGTTATGGACTATTTAAATACTATTGGATTTTCAAAAATACAATTAACAAATATGCCTCTTATAGAACAATTTGCTATTTTTTATAATGCAGAAATAATAATTTCGGTACACGGGGCAGCATTAACAAATATACTTTTTTGTAAACCCAATACAAAAGTTATAGAAATAAGCTGTAATTTTTTAAAAGATAAAACCTATTTTGAGGATATTGCAAATTGTTTAAATCTAATATATTATAAATTTACAGATACAGAGTCTATTAATAATAGCTTTTGTCCTAATAATGAAATGGCTAAAGACATTATTGTTAATAATATAGAATCTATTTCAAAATATCTATAATTTAATATGATTAAGAGAGATTCTGAAATATAATATGGTAATTTAGTAAAATATATAAAAAACATAATATTTATTATGAATATGGATATAACTGTAATTTCTTATTTAGAAAAAGGAGCAGGATTTTTTTCGCAATTTTTTTTTATGATAAATCACTATATATATAGTAAAAAACAAAAATATAATTTTGTATTAAATACAAATACATGGTTATTTTCAGGTAATAACGGATGGAAAGATTATTTTGAACAAATAAATGAAGATATTATAGTTAATGAAAATAATAATAATATAAAAAAATATTATTTTGGTAATATCACCGAAAACTATCCTATAAAAGAATACAAAGACGCAATAAATGAAGTTTACGTATATAATAAAATAACAAAAAATAAAATTATTGATATAAAACAAAAATTAGGCATAAATAATAATGTTAACTATGGTTCTATTTTAATTCGCAGAGGAGATAAATTAATTCACGAATCAAAACTATATGACTCGACTATTTATATAAAAATATTATTAGATAAATATCCAGAATGTAATGTTGTTTACGTACAAACTGATGATTATAATTGTGTAACAGATATAGAAAATTATATTTTAATACACAATTTAAAAATAAAATTACTAACTTTATGTAAAAAAGAAATGAAAGGAATTTTTTTAGACAAAAATAATACTAGTAGTGTTATAAATAAAAACATAAATTATATTAATTCAATAAAACAAAATATCAATAATTATAAATCAATAAATGAAATGAATAAAAATGAAATGTATGAGCATACTTTGGAAATGATAATTGGGTTAGATATTTTGAAGGAATCAATTTACTGTATAACAGATTATCAGTCTAATGTATCTAGATTTATAAAATTAATTCATAATCACCCAGATAATGTATTTGATATTGACGGATTTGACTTGGATTTGAATAAATTAATTTGTCCTTCTTATCCAGAATCAGTATATACCGATGTTGATAATTGGAGACATAGTTAAAATATAAAATTTATTATTTTATATTTATAGTATTTATATAGAATGTCATTATGTATTGGAAATGGAAGATTAGGTAATCAAATTATTAGAAATTTAGCTACAAGTTTTATTTGTGAAAAAAATGATTTATATTGTGATTATAGAAATAATTATGAAGAAATGAAAAATTTAGGCATAGATTTATTTGTCGGAAAACATAAATACGATAATAATATAAACATAACAGATGAAAATTATATCTCTATATTAGAAAAAAATATAACAAGTAATATAATTGTTAGTAATTATTTACAAACGAAAGAAATATGTGATAAAATATATAATTATTTCCATACAGATATTGTAAAAACAAATATAATAAATAAAAACTCATTTAAAGAAAGGTATAATAATAACAATGATTTATTTATTCATGTAAGACTCACAGATACTGCTTATTTAAATCCTGGTATTGATTATTATATAAATACAATTTTAATAATTGAATTTAACAATTTATATGTTTCTACAGATGATGTAAATCATGAAATAATTAAAAAAATTTTACAATTATATCCTAAAACCCATATTATTAATTACGATGAAATAAAAACAATTCAATTTGGTAGCACGTGTAAAAATATTATATTATCACATGGTAGTTTTTCGGGTATTATAGGTTATTTATCATTTTATTCTGTAATATATTACCCTAATTATAATAGAACTAGTCATATGTGGTTTGGAGACATGTTTTCTATCGATGGATGGAACGCAAAATAAGAGATTAATTTATAAATTAGTTTATATTTGTAAACTAATTTATTATATTATAGAATTGTATATGGAATCTATAAAAATATCACTTTGTATTCCAACAATGAATAGATTTGATTCTTTTTTAGAAGAATATTTAAAAAAATACATACAGTACTTAAACGTAAATACCATTGACGAATTAATTATTTGTGATGAAAATGGAGAAGATTATAAAAAAATACAGAACGTATTTTCACAAGAATTAGAAACTTATTCTAACTTTAAAATTTTTCGAAATGAAGAAGTATTAGGAGTATTCAAAAATAAATTAAAAGTGGCATCATTAGCTTCACACGATTATGTTGCTTTAATAGATTCAGACAATTTTCCGAACGATGGCTATTTTATTACAATGAAAAAATATATTACAGAAAATGTAAATAATATAAGTAAACATTGTTTATTTTCTCCATCTTTTGCCAAACCTAATTTTAATTTTAAAGAGTTTGAAGGCAATATTATTACAAAAAAAAATTTAAAGGAGTTTTTTTATAAACCAAAATTTGATATTTTATTAAATACTGGGAATTATATAGTAAATAAATGTATTTTTGAAAAAATTAATTATAATCCAAATTTATTATTTCGTACAACAGCATGCGATGTATTATTTTTTAATTTATTAGCTTTTCAACAATTTCAGGATTTACAGTTACATATAGTAAAAGATACTGAATATACGCATGTAGTTCATCCTGGTAGTATATATATGAATACGATTCATAACTGCGAGAATTATAGAGATACAGTTATTAAAAATCAATATAAAGCTTTATTAAATGATAATAAATAAAATAATATAAATACTTTATAGTATCTATATTTATATCTATATGTTGAATAACCACCATTTATTTCACTGTTCTAATAAAGATACATACCCTCCTTTTAAAAATGGCTTCTATCTAGAAGAGTATTTTTTAGATAAAATTAAAAAAGAGGCTCCTTCTTTAAAAAGAAAATACATTCCTGTATTATGGACCAATTTTCAAATAGAAGGATGGTTTCAAAGTAAGAAAGATGAAATGCAAAAAATATTAAATAATTGGTTCAAAGAAAATCCTTGTGAAACTGGGTATTTTACATTAGTACAACACGATGATGGGCCTTTATTGACACTTCCGAAAAATACAATTATTTATGGAGCATGTAGTGGAAATATTCCAATTCCATTGATTTATCAAGATATTAATAACACTCTTGTTTCATTGCCCCAAAAAAGTTTTAAAGAAAAACCCCTTTTATGTTCATTTGTTGGAAATATTACATCAAACCATATCGAACCAAATGTAAGACAATTTATGTTTAATCATTTTCAACATAATAATAATTTTACTATGATTAATTCAGGAGGATGGACTCCTTCAGTAAATCAAAATTTACAACAATTATTTATTGATACAACAATTAATTCAAAATTTGCCTTGGCTCCAAGAGGTTATGGTAGAGGTTCTTTCCGATTTTTTGAATGTTTTCAATTAGGAACTATTCCAATTTATATTTGGAATGATATTAATTGGCTTCCATTTCAAGATAAAATAGATTACTCACGATTGTGTATAAGCATACATATTTCAGAAATAGGTTCTCTTGAACAAAAACTGTTGAATATAAATGAAGAGCAATATAATAGTATGTTTTGCTATTATAATGAAATAAAACATCTTTTTCAATTAGAAGGTATGTCAGATGAAATTATAAAAAGGTTGAAATAGATATATAATTTATTTTATTAATAATCATCTAATTATTAATAATCATCTAATTATTAATAATCAATTTACATATTATTTTATTATATTCATCTCCATGTTTATAATGAGATATAATTTGAAATAGAATAAACATTATTATCTGGTATGGAACGGTCACACTCATCATGAGTTATAACTAGTTCTTTATTTCCAAAATAACTAGATATAATAGACAATGAACTATTTCCACATACTAAAATATTTGAATGTATAAAATCGCTTAACACTTCTAAAATGGGAGTATTTTTATTGTAAAAAGTATAATTATTACCTATTTTTTGTATAATTTCAGTTGGTTCTCCATCACTATGTATATAATAGTGATAATCAGGATATTTAATTTTAAATACTTCGATTAGCAAGAGAATTTTTTTATTATATGGGTAAATAGTATTACCTCTTCCTGTTGTTATTGCGTCTCCAAGTCTAATATGTATGACAATATTTTTTTTATTTAATCTATTTATAGGTAATTTTTCATTTATAAAATAAGATTTCATATGAGAAATATTTTTGTTTATTTTTTCCAACGCTTCAATATTATTTTTAAATATTCTTTTGAAAAAAAAAATATTATCTAGTGAATATAAAATAGTAGAGCAGTAATTATCGGGTATATTCCAAAGTTCATGCGAACGAACAGTATTAGTGTATTTTATTTTATCTAAATTATATTCTTTTATAAAAATATTTACACTTTCTATTAAGTATTCTTTTAATAATATACCTTCTTCTTTATTGGTATGTTCGAAACTAAATTTTTTTTCTATAAATGAAATACCATCAAAATAATAATTATTCACATTATGAAGGATTAAACAAGTAAATAATCCATCAAGTTGATGACCAAATCCGTCTACCCCATCTTGGATAATATGAATAGACATAATATATATATATATATATAATATCATTAGTATTTTTATATAAAAAATGGAATATTATAAAAAATTTATAAGTAAAGACTTTTTTTTAACTTCGTCTTTCCAATGTATTTTACTTGAATATAAAAAATATGCCATATTATGTTTAAAATTAAAAAATTTATTATAATCTATACCGTACAATCTATATGATGTAGAACCAGAGTTATATGTAATATCAGTACTTCTATCTATTAATGAATGATTTATTATTTCATTATTAAAAAGTTCTTTATGAACCTCATCAATAGCTTTTGTATATAATTTTGGACCGGTAAAATAATAAACTTTATCTACTGGATCTATAAACGTATCACAATTTACACCAGTTATTTCATTATTAATATTTAATACAATTAAATCTATTGCTTTTTTAAGAATAGGATGATTTTTTTTAAATATTAACCCCCATTGAACGTACGTATTCGGATTTCTTTCAGCTGTTATGATTGCGTCGTCTTCATCTTTTATTAATTCATCTAATGGATATTCAATTGAGGAATCCATGTCTAAATAGACTCCGCCGTATTTATACAAAACTAAATATCTCCAAAAATCTACCTTTGTGACAATTATATTCAATTTATTATAACAATCAGCTATTTCACCTTTAAAATGTTCGTTTACAAATATATCCATATCTTCATCTGTATAAAAATGATATGTATATTCTGGATTCATTATTTTATAATTATTAATTTTTTCTTGAATTACCGGATGTAAATTGCTTGTATACCATGATTGAAATAAGTTTTTTTCTATCATCCTATCATATTGATTTATAAATTTAATTTTGTAAATTAACGTATATAATACATTTTTCTAAAACTTATACATAGCATCTAAACACAGTGCCAAAAGCATAGGAAATTGCCAACTAGAAAACAAATATGCTTTATATCCAAAACATATCACTCTAATAAACATATAAAAACTCAAAATCAAGGATAAAAAAATAGAGACTTCTAACATTCGTTCCATATAATAATCGATTGCTTTCATTATCTTGCTTCTATAATATCCATATACAATTCTATTTTTCAAAGAATAGAATTGTATTGTATTAAAATCCTATATTTTCTAAATCTTTTACGGACCAATATTCTGATCCTCCGCCAAAGATAGGTCTCCTAATAATGAATGGAACTCTTTTTTGAATCAACTCCATTTCGGCAATTAAGTATCCATCTATCATATTCTCAGGTACCTTGACAAATGTTTTTGCCCCAGAATTAATCTGCTTTGCTCGTTGGCCTATAATGCGCGATTTCTCATATTTTGTCAAGTAGGGAAGTGTTTTATGAAGATCATCAATAATGTTATTATACTTATCTCGTGTTACAACTGATAAAGCAGCAATTTCCTCATAATTGTGACTAGTACATTCTGGATGAAAATCCACTAAATAATTCTTATTAATCTCAGCATCAAACTTTTGTAAATAATGATCGTCCTCATCCATATCTTCGTCGGAGTCCTCATCTTCCTCTACAAAAACAGGCGGTTTTACAATGGATGATGACGACTTTTTTGGTACAGGTACATTTTGTTCTTCTTCATTTACACTTTCAACATCGTTTTCATCCTCTACTTCTTCATCAGAATCTACTACTTTATTTTCATCATCCTCATCATCTTCTTCATCAGAATCCGGAACATTTTCGGCGTCACTATCCACTTTTTCTGCTAAACTTTTGTCTTCTTTTGTCGATATCAACAATCTAGGCTTTTTCTCGTTCTCCTCTTCTTCATCTGAATCAAGATGTTCGTCCTCTTCCTCTTCTTCTAGCTCCGATTTATATTCTTCATCTTCAATGTCGCTCATATTTATCTATAATACAAAAAAATATATTTATATCATTATATTCAATTTTTATTATAAATAGAGAATAGCACATCGCACGATTATTTATGCCGAATCAGTTGTTTTCCAAACAGTATCACATGTGCTACACAAGTATACATATTTAATATTAATGTTATCATAACGAATGTAAATAATTTCTCGATTCTTCGGATCAAACTCTCCTAAATTCGTTTCACAACTAGCATTAGGACATAAAATCTTACTAATACGGGGCAGAGTAGGATCCAGCTTCGTGTATTTATGAATGATGTGCTCAAAATTCTGCTCCCCAGCAGTCATATTCACCTTTGAAATACTAACATTTTCCGCTGTCAACAAAGTGTCTTCATTTCCACAATTGCGACAATAATAAACCAACTTATTAGGGTCTTCTCCATCAATACGAATATAATACATGTTGTCACATACACCACAGAAGTGCATACTTTCTTTTTATTATATAATAGGAGTATTATTTGTTTAATTCAATTTTTTGTAAATTATCATATACTCTCTTATAATCCATCGGCACAATCATAGCATATAATCCAGTTTTTAATGTTTCCACATCAGGTTGCTCTTTCATTCTTTTTTCTACCAGATCAGTAATTTTTTCTCTATTTTTAATAAAATTCTCTTTTACATAAGGATAAAACAGTTCAAACTTGGATGGATAATAGGATGGGTCTTTTTCCACCATCTTTACAACGGCAATATCAATATTTTTATGCTCAATAATCAAGTTATACTTATGAAAATCTGAATGAGTTTTGGTAACATTTGGCTCGTTTAGCAATGGATCGTTACACAATAATGTACACAATGTCAGTAAAATCGTGGATATGGTTTGACATGAAGTCCATTGAGGTCCACGCCAGGTATTCAATACAGAGACACAAACCTTCCCACATTTATATAAATTAGGATTGAACCGAATTCCATCTCCATTCGTACAATACGTCAATTTGGGTGGGCTATGAGGATAATCCGTCGGATAAGAAAATTCAAAAAAATAGTTTCCCCCAAAATAAGGAGTATCTTCAGGACCTATGATAAGCGCATATCCCTTCAACATGTCCTCTTCATCATGTATGTAATAAATTCCATTTTCCGTTAATGGATTTTTCATAATATGTTTCACATCTTTTAGTAACCTAGTAGCAGACTCTTTCGTTATCGACAAATTTTTAACTGACATTACCAATAGAGTTGTTCTAGTTTTGTATTTATATACTTTACAAAAATTATATTTAGGAAATAATAACCGTTTTTACATTGTATATACTACGAATACAAATATGCTGTAAATATTGAGACATTAATTATTATTTCGATAAATTCAGTCTCTTTTATATTTATAAAAAAAAATGAAATAGAAATATATCTGTATATATACTATTACTATTAATTGTTATGAGTGGAACATCACGATTCAAAGATTTAAAAGACTTTCTGAACAATCACAAGGCAAAAGACGCAAAAGCAGAAAATGGGACCGGTGAACTTCCAACCACGCACACAAGAATTGGCAGCAAAGACCATGGTGTATATGGAGGTTCTTGGCACATCCCAAAAGAAAAATTAACAGAGTTCTTTGAACTTTATACCCAATCCATTTTCACGAAAAAAAAATCAGAGTTTTTAACAGAAAAACAACTACAGAATGAACGCTCACCGTTACTATTAGATTTTGACTTCAAATATAGTACAGACGTTACTTCCAGACAACACAATGAAACCCATATTGAAGAATTAGTTCGGCTTTATTTGGACGAGGTTAAGGAACTCCTCTTATTTGAAGAGAATAAGCCATTTCCTGTGTTTGTTATGGAAAAACCAGATGTAAATAGGTTAGAAGATGGCTCTTTGACAAAAGATGGCATCCATATGTATTTCGGTATTCAGATGAATAATACTTTACAAATCATATTGCGTGAGAAAATGCTCGTAACTCTTCCCGAAAATGATATCATTAAAGAGCTACCCTTGACAAACACCTGGGACCAGATTCTGGATATTAGTATCAGTCGTGGCACTACAAATTGGCAGCTTTTCGGGTCTCAAAAACCTGGAAACCAACCATACCAACTAACATATTGGTACAACGTCTCGTTCGATCCAACCGATGGTGAGTTCATTCTTGTCAAACAAAATACGGCGGAATTCGATATTATAAAAGATTTCTATAAATTGTCGGCACAGAACGAGAATAATTTATTTCTACAAATGAACCCACGCATCAAACAAGAATATGAAAAAAGAACAAAGTCTAGAACACGTGCTCAACCAAGACTTCGAATTGTATCTGAAACACCAGGTGCCGAATTGCTAGCAACCTCTACTTCGGGATTATCCGTCGAAACCCCAGATGATTACACATATGATAGAATTACAGACCAAGAGGTTCTAAATAAGGCGATTGCTTACTTCTTAAAAAACTTGAAAACTCGTGATATTATCATCAAAGAAATTTATCATTATGCCATGCTTTTGCCAGATTTATTCTATAAACCCGGTTCCCATTTTGAAAATAGATGTTTGGCATTTGCCTTAAAACATTTATCATTTCATCTAGACAACGATGGTGTCTTTCTTATTTGGATAGCTGTAAGAGCAAAAGCCGAAGACTTTGACTTTTCAGAGATTCCAGAATTACACAAAACGTGGACGCGTCACTTTAAAGAGCGTGAAGGTGGTTATACTGAGCGTTCTATCATTTATTGGGCAAAGCAATATAATTTTGAGGAGTATCTCAAGGTAAAGAAGAGCACAATTGACTATTACATCGATATTACCGAAAAAGATCCGACAGATCATGATTTGGCAATGGTCTTGTATCAAATGTATAAGGATTCATATGTATGTGGCAGCAAAAAATTCAAAACGTGGTTCAAGTTTATGAATCATCGTTGGAAAGAAGACCCTAATATGACTCTGCGATTAGAAATCCCAACAAATATGAATATCTTATATCAAAATCGCATCTCTAAAATATACGAAGAGGAAATTGCTGTCACGGATGAAACAGATCCCAATTATGAGATTCTATTGAAACGCGTATCAGATTTGTTCAAAATATCTACCAGCATTCGCAATGTTTCGAAAATCGATAATATCATGAAGAGTGCCGCGGATATCTTTTGCGATGAGAAGTTCATGGAAATGCGTGACAATAATAAGCATCTCATGTGCTTTACGAATGGCGTCATTGATTTCAACACAGGTACTTTCCGAGATGGCTACCCACAGGACTACATCACAAAGTCTACGAATATTCCATATGTTCCTTACGATGAGGAAAAGAATGGAGAAATTATTCAACAAATCAATATGTTCTGGACTCAGCTCTTCCCGGTAGAAGAATTGGCTGACTACATGTGGAATCATCTAGGTTCCATATTGATTGGCGAGAATATTAATCAGACCTGTAATATTTACACAGGTTCTGGTAGTAATGGTAAATCATTGCTAGTTGACTTGGTCGGCAAGGCATTTGGTGACTATAAGGCGACTATTGGTGCTCAACTAATATGCGGACAGCGTGTTAATCTAGGAGGTACTTGTTCTGAGTTGATACAACTAAAAGGTGTGAGATATGCTGTTATTCAAGAGATTTCGAAATCACAGGAAATTAATGAAGGTCCTATGAAAGAACTCACTGGTGGTGATCCTATTCAAGCACGAGCATTATACTGCGAAGCCGAGACATTTATTCCCCAGTTCAACTTGGTGGTGTGTACGAATAATTTGCCGGAAATCAAAGCAAATGATGATGGTACATGGAGACGCATCCGTATTTGTCCGTTTATCTCCAAGTTTATAGATGACTATAGTGATTCAGTGAAGGCTGAAATGGAATCAGATAATGTGAATCTTCCAGTTCATGAACACGTTCATGTATTTCCGAAGAACAAGGATTTGAAGGAACAGTTAGGCCCATGGCGCGATGTCTTTATGGGTATTCTAGTAAAATACGCTTTCCAAAATAAAGGCATTGTCAAAGATTGTGACACTGTTATGGCTTACTCGAAGAAATACCGCCAATCACAAGATAACATTTCGGCATTCGTTAACGAAATGGTACGTAAGAAGACTGGCAGCAAGGTGCGTCCACAAGAACTTACTCAACAGTTCAAAATATGGAACGATAGCAAGACACTTCCCAAGGGAGCCAAGGATGATATTTATAATTTGATGGATAAGAAATTTGGACGACGAAAGACAGGAGATGCTTGGCATAATGTTGAGATCATTTATCCTAACCAGTTTGATGATGATGGACCCAGTTCTGAGTTTGACAATTAAGTAACTAGTTATTTATTACTGATTATATTGATTAATGGGTGTAGAAGTGTCTATTTTAGCAGTTCCAACCAATACATTTTTTCCTACTTTATCGGAGAAACTATTGAAACAAGATAGAAGATAAAGCACAATGTAATTAATAACAAACGGATATGCTACAAATAAAAATAGAATTAAAAATTTACTGGTGTAACTATATGATGTAGGTGATAAGAATATTCCCAGAGCAAACACTACTAATAAAATCAAATAAATAACTCCATATAAATAATACCAACTAAATAACACATCATATCCTTGTGATTCATAATAACTTTTTCTATCATTTGTAATAATATCAGATTCTTCATCATCTATACTTTTTTGTAAATTATTATTTTCCTCTGTCAACTTATTCAAGTAATCTGAAAGATTATTCGTATTGATATAAAGAGTATTATATGTAACAATCATATTTTTTATCAGTTCCACATTTTCGTTAAATTCTGTTTGAGCGTCGGAAATGATGGAATCGGCTTCTTTTTCGAACTGAGAGGTCATTTGACTTGTATATCCACTAGTCCCTTTAGAATCTACTAAATAAGCTTTCCTGGTGTCATAAAGCTGCTGGGGGGCATTTGTTATATTTGTTTGTGCGTTTACATAATTTTGGTAAAGAGTATCTGAATTATTTTTTGCCTGACAGTCTGGTCCACACAATATTGCCGGCGCAGCTTGAGCCAATAGTTCATTTACTTTATTGTTATTTTGCGCGGATTGTGTTCCAAATAATTGTGAAAATATGTTATTTGTTGAAAATGGATTATTCATATTATAATAGCTAAACACAATTATAATATGATTTATTTTTTATTTTTTATTTATTTTTTGATATTATGTGTCTTCAAATTCATAAACTGCTTTCATCATTTCAACCAATTCTTTTATTGTTTTTTTCAATTCCTTAATCTCAGTTTTCATTTCTTTTACATCATTTTGTAATTCAATATAATCACTTTTATTAATACTAATTAATAAATTAGTCATTTGTGTAGTGATCTTTTTTTCAGGTTCATCTATCTGTATATTATTTTTCTTGTTGTCTTTATTTTTAGATACAATCTCTTTATATAAATCACTGTTTTTATAACTCATATATCCTCTTGCGGAATGTCTATTAGCGATATAATTTTTCTTTTTTAATCTACTAATTATACCTCCGGGTGCTCTATTATGTATTTTACATATTTCTATAATATCAAGACTATCTATGTTATATAGCTTATCCAATTGTACGTCCTCTTCTAGCGTCCAAGGTTCCCCAGCATTTTTAAATGTTGTATTTATTTCCATATTTATTTGTGATATAGTATAGTTATAATAACTTTAAATTATTTTCAATTTTATTGTAAATAATCAGCGTTTTGGACCTTTTTTTCATTTTAAACACCGTTTTCAGCACCCGAATATTTATCCAATCTGATAATGTAAAAATATAAATTCGTTTACGAAAATAAGTATTTATAATATAAAAATATGTAAAAACGTCTAATAAATCGCATCTAAGAAAACGAGGTTGCTGTAGCCATAAAATTCTGTTGACGCTGATATGCTGATTGTGAAAGATTTCTCCCCATATTAGATAAACTATTTGACAATGAACCGATTATTCCTGTTTCCGGACCTTGGGACATATAGGAAGAACCTGTTAAAAAAGAAGATCCATACCCTGACGTACATTGATTCATAGAAGCATCATATGTTTCACCAGTAGAACAACATTCTTGGCCGACGCAGGTTGCTGTAGATGCCGATCTCGTCCATGGAGCGGTTGCTGATGGTGTTCCAGTATTTATTGGCGGCGCGTTCTTTAAATTAAAATTCCAATCATATTCTTGGTAATCTATATTATTATGTCTAGTTAAGTAAAGAGTTCTTATAAATAAATAGATGATACTGACTACAACAATAAGAATTAATAATGTATAATAAATAAAATCGGGCAAAATATTAAATTTGGATAGTAGTGATAAAATGATAATAGGGATACAAATAAATACAATAGATTTCATATAATTTTTATAATCTTCGTAGCGTTCTCCATAATACCTATTTACCTCAACTAATCTTTGTTTGTTGTCTTTTTCTTCTTTAACAACTTCTAATCTTTTCTTGGCCTCTTTTAATTCATCTTCTACAATTCCTACTGCCAAAACCTGCTCGGATAAAGTATTATACGAAGAATTCACATTGCCTTGATAAAATTGGTTCATGTCATTCAGAGACTGATAAGAGTTAATTCGCATTTGAGAAACCTTGTCAATTTGTGCGATCATTGCTGTTTTATCTTCATGTGATAAACTTCCATTAGCAATTCCTGCTTCTAATTTGCTAAACAAATCTTGCTCTATGGATTGTAATCCCTGAATATCATTTAATAATTCGGCGTTTTCTATTTCCATAGTGACTGGACTTCTTGTAATATTTGGTGTCGGCATTTATATATATTTATATAAATTATAAATTATTATATAAAACAATGATTTATTTTATATTGTAAAAAGAAGAAGAACAATCATTATTGAAATAATAGCACCAATAGCCCAAAGCATATATGTATAACTTTCTTGATTTACCATAATATCAGTGTCATCTAATAAACCATTTGTATTATTTATGTAACTTTTCTGATACTTGCTAAATAGATCATTGGTTTGTTTATATTTGTTTAAGTTTGCTTCTAAGCTTTGTTTGTCTAGACCCATCTGTGTTAATAATTCTGAGTTATATGATTGTAGAGTATACGTAGATTGTATAATTTGATTAGCAATTGTGGTCATTTGACCTTCAATCGTCTGTAACTGTTTCTTATCTTTTTCTTTAGCAGAGGCAAGACCACAAACTGTTGCCGGTGACATGGATTTTCCTGAATTTGGATAAGCCTTCCACTGAATACTATCAATAGGAGTAACATTCTTGGGACAGGTTGAATTACTATTTTTTATCGTGCCATTTGAGTTCATGGAACTCGGGTATTCTGACAACTTTCCATTTTCATCTACATATCCCAGTTTTCCTACTACGGATGGATCTCCTTCGGTTTGATTCAAACTATATACAGCACTATTTCCACTAGTTCCATAAATTTTTCCGTCTTTCCCAGTTATAAATGGAGTAGCCTCTCCATATTGTTTTACGGCTGTTAAATTATTACCAATGAAACATTTTGATGTCCCTGGTTGATCTCCTTGAACGGCAAAATATTTGGATCCCGCTGCTTGTGCTGCCTGTTGACATGTATCTACTGAATAAGTAGCTTTGCCCCCATTTACTGGGGTCATAGCTGGTTTACTTGGGTTATCATTAAAGCAACCCACGTAAGTAGGTGTAGAAGTTTCAACTTGATATAAGGAATTAGCCCATCCACCACCATAAGTATACCCATCTTTTGCCACAAATGAATTACTTGTCACACCTTGTCCTGTAGCTTTATTATAATCATTTGACACACAACATTGTGCCCCACCATTCATAGAGCCATTTTGTAAGGCAAAAAATTGGTATCCTCCTTTAACGGCCTGTGCTCTACATGTTTGGTAATTGTCTACTTGTCGACCTCTATTGCTAAAAGGCATGGCTCTATTAGGACTATCGTTGAAGGTATTTACAAAAGTTGCGTTAGGAACTTGATAAACTGCATTTACATTAGGTCCGCCATAAATATTACCGTCAGATCCATTGTTACACGCTGTTGTAGATTCTCCCAAATTTGTTGATTGTGTTAAACTATTAGACATAACACATTTTCCAACAGTCTTATTATTAATAGTAGTAGCTTCTCTAAGTTCTACAAAAGGTATACCCGATTGACTTGCTGCTCGTATACATTCATCATAAGACATTGGGGCAGTAAACCACGATTTAGAAGTTGTTGATTTATAAACACCTTCGTAAGTAGCCGTCGGATTGTTTACAACTTTTGAAACGTATACATTTCCTCCTGAATCATTGGTATCAGCATATTTTTTCGTTACACTCATTAAATTTGATTGAACGTCATTATATTGTTTCACCAAAGAATCATATTGGTCTTCTAAAGCTTCTATTTTTTCAACTTGAGCTTGAATATCATTATTTTTATCCAATAATTGTAAAGATTGCTGTTTTACATTATTGGTAGATGTGTAAAAATCGTAATCTTCTTGAGATCCCCTAAATCCTTCTTTACCATGTTGTTTTTTTCCTTTTTGCTTTCTTTGTTTTACATTCTCATGTTTTTTATGAAATTCTTTTCCATGGTCTAATGAATGAGTATTTGGGTCTGTGTTCATAATAAAGTTCATTTTTTATATATATAAAAACAATATATTAATTTTTATAGATACGTAACCTTTTTATTTTTATTTTGAAATTTTCATAATAACTACACCAGCAGTAATCCCGACCACTATCATAGTAATAAATATCCATATTGTATTTTGTGAATTTTCCTGAACGGTGGATATAAATGTATCATCATACTCTTTTTTAAAATTGTTGTATGCCCGTTCTTCTTCTGATATTTGCTTTCTCTCATTTAATAAATTATAATGTTGATAGGAGAGAACTGATTGTGTTAAATTTACCAAATGTTGGTTTGTTTTATCTGATGAATTTTTGCCAATAGCTTGTTGAATTTGTGTATTTAAATTCACTAATTGAGAATCGAGTAAATCTAAATTTGCTTTATATTGGGACAAACTCGGTTTCTCAAAAGCTGTATAAGCATCACCATAATTATTATCACCATACTGATTTGGTCCACCTGATATATAACAACCCCCGCTATACATAGTTCCTCCAGCACATTTAGAATCAGCACTACACAATGCCTCACATTCATTGATAGAATTTACTTTTTTTGTATTTATTGATTTTGTATAATTATAAAAAATTTTACCAGGAGTCTCCTTATACTTATACTCTTTAGAATTCTCTATAGCAGCCATATAATCTAAGTAGGCTTGTTTATATTTTATAAGTGTATTCTCATACTCCTGTTGTAGCTGTTCTATCTGTAAACTATTATTACTCATATTCTATATCTATTATAATAGAGAGAGAAAAAGAATAAGAAACATTATTTATATTTGAGTATACGTCCTAAACAGAATCCCAGACCAAAACCAAGAAAAAATATAAAAAGGGATTCGGGAGATTTAAATTCTTTTACTGCTACTTGATTACAAATTAAATCATTGGTATTTTTTTTAATAAAATCATTTATAGAAAATGAAAGTTTATTATTCCAAGGCTGTTTGTATACATGGCTATTTATACTGGTAGTAAAATTAGTATTTAAAAAAGGGTCTGGGTACGAAGGCATTGTATTACTTAATACTCTTCCTGCTACACTCATAGGAGTAATCTTTTTATTTCTAAATAGCATTTTATTGTATTCTAAAAAAAGACTATTTTTTAGAATATATTCGTTATTCGTTTTTCGTTTTCGTTAATTTCTTATTGTTGTGTTTTTCTATAAATAGACGACAAGGAATATACTAAAATGAGGATTCCTGTTATCATGGTTATATTCGATATATATTGAGTTTTGTATATTTCTGTCAGTTCAGCATTTAATATATCTGCACCACTATCGGTACTTTTAAGGTTATTTATTTGGGTTAAAAGTGTATTATTTAATGTTTTTTGGGTTTCAATATCACTATCAGTTGTAACTACAGAACTTTCTAAAGCGTCTAATTGTATTTGGATATTATTTTTTAAAACAAACAATTGGCTATTTGCTATACCAATATTAGCTTTATTATTATTATATGTTTGTAAATATCCTTGATTGTCAGGATATAAACTGGCATTAATATATGCTTGTTTAAAATCGGACAAAATATGTGGAAATTGACTGGCATATCCATTCAAAGTTTCTGTAAATTGGTTTACCTGACTCATTCTATATATACTATCTCTATACTATTTGTTATAATTTATTTCAAATACATATTCTATAATATTTTCCCTGAATAGCCGTTTTACTTGATCTCGTAATTTCGCATATTTGTCCTGGTCTAATTCCAATAATTTGTGCTACAGGATCAAAGCGTGATATGTCTGGAAATTGTGTATGCTCTGTAATATTATATCGCTTCTTTACTACATCTACCTCAGCAGTGGTTAGGATTCGATGGTCTGGAACCAAGACATTTTCCAGAATATTGAATTGTAGGCGACGAATACTTTGAATCACAATTAAGATTTCATCTTGTTCCCAAATATGTTTCAGTAAACTCGTCATAGTGTCATTCATATCATCTTTAATAATCACCATCAATGTATCTTGTTTTGTCAAAGTTTCTTCTAAATTAAACAAATCATCAATCATTTCTTGAATATTGGATGGGCGCAGTGTTTTTCCCATATAATAACTAATGTAGATCTTGGCCTTTCGCTTTGTCTCTGGATTTTCCTCTTTCTTTTCTAACAACATATCCAGTTGATTGTTTGTATACATGGCATTCACTTCTGTAATACTAAAGTTCTCGTACTCTTCTGTGTTGTATCCCTGTTTCTTCATCAATTCCAATACGGTTTTTCTCGACTTATACATCGAAGAAATAATACTACTTGAGTTCTGTGTTGCTGACATGATTATTATAGTTACTATATACTTGTATTATTCTATTTAAATTCAATTTTTTGTAAATAGTTTCTATTCTATGAAAACGTAACTATTTTCTTTATTGAACCACCAGAAGACCCTTCTTTTTCATCTCCTTCTTTCTTCTCTTCTTCCTTCTTCTCTTCTTCTAAATTCAGAATTGCTGTTGGAGATTCCATATTTGCCTCTGCTTCTTGTTTAAGGTCTTCTTTCTTTTTATTTATCATCTTCATCAATAGCCGTTGATCTCTTTCGGGTAGTGCGTCGAATTCTGCTTTCACCTTTTCATCCTTAATATTCATTCTTGATACTGGTGTTTCGGCATTAAATGTATCTCGAATGGGTGATATTTCTGGACTTCTAGGTTCAAATGTAATTGGTTTATATGGTGTTACGGATTGCGCTTCTTCGTCTGGAGGAGGTGTACCAGATGGTGATGATGGTATAAATCTTGGTGCCTCTTCTTCGGGACTATGTGGACTGTATTGTGGTGAATTAAGCCCACCCTGTCCTTCTTTTTCGGAACTAGGTGTGTCTGGATGATATTGAGGACTTCTTGCAGAATAAACAGGGCTATTTGGATCATATTGAGGACTATTTGGATTATATTGAGGACTGTTTGGTTGATAAGCGGGACTCGTTGGAACATAGGCAGGACTTGCTGCCGAGTCAAATGAAGGTGTTGTTTTCTCAACAGGCACTGGCAATCGTCCAGCCTGCCTATCATCATCTGTTTTTAGAATGGTTGCGTTCTTTTTCTTATAACTCTCAATTACTTTCGATATCTCTCTATCGTCGTCTAACAAAAGTTGGATATTGTTCGAAAAGGACATATTCATCAACTGATCAATATTATCCTCCGTAATGATTCTCATTTGAACGTTCATTGCTTGAAGCTCATGTATCAATAATTTTAACGAATAAGGGACCCGAACAATGCTAAAAGAACGTCCAAATCGACTCATATTTTTAACATTCATCTTGCCATCCAATGTCGTGGTGAATTGTAATGGGCCATCAGCAAAAGGACTAACAAACAGATTCAATGAACTATTGTATACGGCGATACATCCAGTCTTGTTACATATAGCCATATAATACTCATCCCCGCGAACCATAAA
>Ga0114971_10000967_pt1 | contig 19665 bp, 21 predicted proteins | sample M_140625_MF_Meta_FD_87320 | JGI IMG/M metagenome (GOLD analysis project Ga0114971, IMG submission 87320) | Freshwater microbial communities from Lake Montjoie, Canada to study carbon cycling - M_140625_MF_MetaG | ecosystem: Environmental > Aquatic > Freshwater > Lake | place: Lake Montjoie...
AACCCAGTGGGTGCGAGCAAAGCTATCGTTTTTGGGTCCACATATTTGTTAGATTCCTCATCGTGGATTTCACTTTCACAGTCACTAGATTCATGACATCTATTGGCATTATATTCATATGAACTAAATGGATTATCGCTATCGCTATCGCTAGGATTATTATCATCGCTACTATTAAGAACTACACCATTATTATTTTTTGCAAACAAGTTATGTAACGCTGACGTAATACAGCGAACAATTTCTGTTTTACCTGTTCCTGGATAGCCTGTTATTATAGATAATTTATTTTGAATGCTTTTAATAACACTATTTTTTTGCTCTTCTTCTAAAGTATAATCAGGATTCTTCATTTGAAATCTTCGTTTTTCTTCAAATTTGTTGATTTCATTTTGGATTTCTTCTGTAGATATTTCATAGTTCACATCATAAAACATATCCATAATTGTATCTGTCATTTCTCGTTCCATATCTAATAATTTCTGTGTTGTTTTGTATTCTTTACCTTCAATAATTTTATCAATGATAACATTATTTTCTATATGACTCAAATATTTCCCTTCGGATTCATTTCTACTTTCGCAAAATTTTTTGAATTTTTCTATATATTTGAATTTTCTTATATAAAAAGTTTTTTCCTCATTGAATAAACAATATGTCCATTTTTCACACTTTGTTTTAAAATCTACTTGTAAATTAAATTCGGTTGCTATTTTTTCAGCTTTATCAAAACTGATTAGTTGTAATTCTTGCGTAATAAATTCAAATGGTCTTAGAGTTAACCAATGAATTTGAAAAGCGATGTTCCCTGTTTTTTTTAAAGTATGTTCTATTTTACTCAGCTGATTTACAGTTAGTTTGCACCGTATTATCAGATCATTCATTATATTTTCTAATTCAGAACAATCTACGAATTGGTAAGCACCTAGGTTTTTTTTGTTCAAATAGTTGATTGTTGAATTGTATCTATCTACAAATTTCAAAAATGACATGAACTTCTCTTGTAAATAAGATTGGATTGGTTGAATACCTGGGTCGTTGGATTGAACGCTGTCTATTTTACTATTCTTATCATGAAATTTATTTGCAAAATCCAATTCATAAACTGGTGTGCCGTTGATGTTACAAGTTATATTTTTTATTATGTAATAATTCTTTCTATACTTTATCAATTCATATCTATCGTGTGGTGTAGCGACTAGTTTTGATTTTTTAACTGTGATGGTTTGATTGGTCTTCAACGATGTTATTTTTACGCCTTCCGAATTAGCCGCGCTAGTAATCCTATAAATCTCTCCATTGTAAACAATATTCGTACCGTATCTTAATTGTCTTTTCATATAAATACTCTTGATTTGTTTATTATTATTTATTATCGTTTGTTTATATCAATTTTAAAAATAAAATGGCAATAATAGAAAAGTTGGGAGAGAGAGAGAGATTCTTTAAGTTGTTTTGGGGATTTATTATATTAACGTTATTTTTTTTTCCAAAAGTATTTTGGGATTTTCAATTTTGGACATTTTTTTTGTCCATTTTTCAAAAATCCTAAAAGGTTTTGGAGAAAACAAACTTTGTTACCATAATTGAATTTTATCGTCTGGTGACAGAAAAAATAATTATTGAATTGTTATGTTAATTTTTTATTATTATTTGCATTAATTTTGACGAGTTTTTTTCTGTTGCTAATTTAGGAGTAAATGGCAACAGTAAAAACTCAAAAAAACTCATGTCAATATGTTTGTGAAATTTGTGACTTTAAAACGTGTAATAAAAATGATTATACTAGACACGAATCAACTGTAAAACATTTTCGCAACAAAAATGCAACATTCAGCAACAATGAAATACTCAAAAAACAAGATATTTATTTATGTAAAAATTGTAATAAACCATACAATGATCGCACAGGATTATGGCGTCATAAACAAAAGTGTAATTTAGATATAACTCTTCAAAACACTGACTTTAATACTAATAAAGATGACATCATACAATTATTACTGAAACAAAACAATGATTTATTCAAAGAGCAATCGGATATTAAACAAATCATTCTTGAGATTGTTAAAAATGGTACCAATAACAACAGCGGAAATACAAATATCATCAATTCAAACAACAAGACCTTCAATCTGCAGGTATTTTTGAACGAAACGTGCAAAGACGCTATGAACATTAGCGATTTTATTGAATCTGTGAAGTTACAGGTATCCGATTTAGAAAATGTAGGAAAGGTTGGTTATATTGAAGGGATTTCCAATATAATCATTAAAAATTTGAATTCTTTAGAAGTGACTAAACGACCTGTTCATTGTACTGACAAAAAGAGAGAAGTTATGTATGTCAAAGAAGATAATGTTTGGGAGAAGGATGATGAAGCCAATAAAAAATTGCGTAAAGCTATTAGAATGATTGCTCATAAAAATATTTGTATGTTCAAAGCATTCAGAGAGAAATACCCAGATTGCGATGAATACGATTCAAAAAGGAATAGTCAATACAATATAATTGTTTATGAGGCCATGGGTGGAAAAGGAGATAATGATTATGAAAAGGACACGAAAATCATTAAGAAAATTGCCAAGGTAGTTGGAATTGAAAAAGGCTGAACATTTCAAAATAAAAATGAAAACGATTTATATTATATGCTTCAAAAATAATATAAATTTATGATAAGTAGTATCAGAGTAGATATGAAACGAGTTGTAACACGAATTATTCCTAGTTTAAAAATTAATCTAGTTTATAAAATTGGGAGTAGTGCTAAAAATAATTTTGACTTGATTGATCAAGCTCACCCTAGTGATTTATGGTTTCATTTACATAATGAATCATCGTGTCATGTAATTGCTTGCTTAAAGAATATTCAATATACAACACGCGATGATGAATTACCCAATTACTATGACATAAATTTTGACGAATTAGACAAAAAAGAAAAACAACAAATAATTAAACAAGGCGCCTTGCTATGCAAGCAATATTCTAAATTAAAATCAGCCAAAAATGTTGAGATCATTTATACCAAAATAGAATATGTTCACAAAACAGATGTTGTAGGTAGCGTTTTGACAAAGAATACGAAGGTCGTTGTAGTATAATTTGCAAAAAAAGACAAAAAAATAAACTGCCCAAATTGGGACGTTTATTTTTTTGTAAGAGTTTGTATTATTTTTGTTATTATGTCAAATAGTGATAAACATATGTATATGGTTTGTGTCCAGGATATAATTTTTTTCCACGTAATCTTAATAAAATAAACTGGCCTTTTGTATCTTTACCTACAATTAAGAAGTGCGGTGCCATATCACCATCATGTTTTGGTAAACATACATAAGATTGTGATACATAATTGCGAGTAATGCATGGGTTGGGATTAATTTCAGGTTTTTTCAATAACATATCATATCTTGGATCACATTGTGGTATTTTTTTAATTGTTATAATCTCTCCTCTTCTAATTACAAAATGTTTATTAAAGGTCAAAACGTTTTTGATTAATTCCATAGGAAGGTTACTGAATAATTGAAGCGCTGTTGCCATTTTGAACAATTGTTAAATTACTTGGTACGTATATGGTTATTTTTATCATTTAAAAGTATTTAGAAAATTTATTTCAATTTTATTTTTTTCCACCTTTAGAAAAGGTGGAGCCAAATGTTTTGTGTAACATTAGAAAAGGTTTTAGAATATTTTCTGTACTAAAACTTTCAAAGAGAAAAAGGAATAAATCATATCGTCGTCGGTAATAGAACCAAATTTATAATCTACTCTCTTGTGCTAGTGGTAACTCTCATAAAGATATCCAAATATTTCCCAACTCCTTTCAAATGGTCTTTGGCTCCACCTTTTCTAAAGGTGGACTAGTAGCTATCATTATCTTTTGAGTAAAAATCAATATTGTAATTATTATCATTATCAGTATCGTAATCATGTGTAATTTTATAATAATTACTTCCGTCAAAGGTATCATCCTTTTCAACATTATCCGTTTCCAAAAATATATTATCTAATAAATTTTTGTTTTTTTTTGCATCTAGGTAACCATTATCAAAAAGTTCCATATAATTCCTATTTTTTAACATTAAAAGAAGTTCAAAAACAATATTTACTGATCCTAGTGTTTCTTTTAATGTTTTTTTATTTGTTACATTCAATATATTTGTATTAGCTTTGCTCCACATACTAGGAGTAATATGTAAAACATTTTCGGTAATATTTAAATATGGATAATTACTGAACCCTCCATCAAATGCGTACATATCGTGGTATCTATTTGTCAGACCACCCGTAATTAAAGGTATATGTGAGCTTGCGATACAACAATTTATTGCATCTTCTAAATTATCAAAATCCGAAAAAATATTTGTCACTGGTTTAAAACGTTTAACTGTGGTAACGCCAATAAACAAACGTCTTAAATCAAAATCATCCGTGTTATAATTAGATAAAAATTTATATTTCAAAAAATATTGCAAATCTTTTATACTTTTAATTTGTGATAACTTATAATCCAATAAATTATATACAAATTTATTGTTATCATTTGAAAAACACATGAATAATGCATTCCATGCGCCAGCAGATGCACCTGAAAAAATGTAATTATCCAGATTATAATTATCTTTAATATAGGACAAAACACCTAATTCATAGAATCCCTTTAAACCACCAGGTGAAATAGATATTAATTTTTTGTTTTTAATAAAATTATTATCTTCTAAAAATAATTCTTTTTCTTTTTCACAGTAAATTAAATCTTTTTTATTTGTAATAATGCATGGTGATTGTATTTGCGATTGTTTAATTATATTTTTACAATAATCTGATGGTAGTTTGCTTAAATCGTTTCCTACAATGCGACCACCTGTTATAACATCTATAAAAATAAACCATAATAATCCTATGATAATTGACGTCATACAACCTATTATATTTTATAATATAATAAATATTAATATTTAATCAAATTAATATTTAAATTGTAATTTATAAAATAATATAACAAAATTAGCTAATATAGATATGTTTAATTACAATAAAGAAAAAATTGCACTGTGTTTTATAATAAATTATGAACATGCTTTGTACAAAGAACAATTATGGAGAGAATGGATAGAGCCCAACAAAGACATTATTAACGTATATTTTTTTTATAAAGATTTGAAAAAAATTAAGTCACGTTGGATTTACGACCACACTATACCAGAAAAAAATATATGTCATACGACTTATTATCACGTGATCCCAGCATATATTGCAATATTAAATTTTGCTTTAAAACACGATAAGTCTAACAAATGGTTCTGTTATTTGACTGATTCATGTTGCCCGATCGTGCCTCCTAGTAAATTCAGAGCATTGTTTCAGCAATATAAAAATCAATCTATTATGGCACATTCCAAGGCTCATTGGAATATAGAATTTCATCGCAGAGCTAATTTAGCTTTATTACCAAGAGAATATCATCTTGCAAATGATCCTTGGTTTGTTTTAACGAGAGAAAACGCTATTGATATTATGAGTTTTGTTGTCAATGAATACAAAATGTGCAATACAGTTTGTAATGGAGGGTTAGCAAATGAGAGTCTTTTTGCAATAATATTAACACATTATAAGAAATTACAAAATGTAATTAGTAAAACTACTCACATGGCTGATTGGTTTAGAATGTCTAGTTCAACAAGTCCTCATTTATTTAAAGAAGGAAGTGAACAAGACATAAAATTTATTGAAGATTTTCTTTCCAAAAATGAGTTTGCCATGTTTATTAGAAAAATTCATCCAGAATTTCCAGATGAAATTTTGAGAAAATATATTTTTGAAAGTAAAAAAAACAATAGTTATAACAATACACTAATGAAGATAACTAACATAACTAACATAACTAACATTTATCATTTTTTGGTAGGTATTCTTATAGGTATAACTTTTATTTCGTTTTTTATATTATTTAATATTTCTAATTTACTGTATACATAAATATGGATGATAAGATTATTTTGATTTGTGCAATTGGAAGAAGCGGATCAACCACACTTGAATTAATATTGAATACTATTCCTGATTCCAATATTTGTGGAGAGAATAATGGAGCTATCAATCATTTATTAGAATTTTACAGGGAAGTCAAATTCACATACAAGAAACTCCAATTTGAATATAAAGGATTCAGTCAGGAAGAAAGAGAACAAATTTTGAAACTGTTTGCAAAAGGTATTAAACCAGCGTGGTTCAATACTTTTGAATTTGATAAAATAAAAACGTGTGTTCAAAATACGATTATTGCCATGTTTAAACTAAAAGAAACAACTAATGTTTGGGGGTTTAAAGAAATACGTTATGACGGTAAATTGAATTTACTAAAAGAATTTCGCGAGCTTTTCCCACAAACAAAAGTGATATTGAATATAAGAGGAGATATTCAGAAACAATCAAAAAGTTCATGGTTCAAAGAAGATCCTCGTTCTTTACAAAAAATAAAAACACAATCGGAAGCAATTATTGAATTTTATAATAGTAATAGAGATTTATGTTTTCTGAATACATTAGAAAAAATGTATAATAAAGAACATATGGAAAAATTGTTTCAATTTATTGATTGCCACGAATTTTTTGATGAAGACAAAATAAAAAAGATTTTATTACATACTAAAGAAAGCCGATAGCCGATAACAGATAGCCACTAGCCGAAATTAACATCTCCATCTATTACCGCATGATAAACAAGTAACAAATGTTGTCATTGGCTCATCCGCACTCCGCAGCTGCAATTGCATATATGTACACTTATTTGATTTGCATTTGCGACAAGTGAATGTGTCTGTCGCCGCCTCCAAATTATTTTCAAATTTATTTTGATCTCTTTTGGTTTTGATTGTAATAAGTTCATCCCACTTATCTGGACGCATTTCTTGATGAGTCATAAATGCAATCGTATGTGCTTTTATTGAGCCTGAATTTAATTGATTTAATAAAATAGGATTATTCAAATTTGTAAAAATACTGCGCAAACGATCAACATAAATTTGAACAAAATAAGGATTGTCCCATTTCTTTACAACCTTTCTATTTTTCGCTTCACTTAAAGCAAAATTAAATATCCCCTTTTCCAAATTACTACTATTTTTTTCATTGTCCAATATTTCATTTAGTTTTAATTTTATATTAGAACGAAACTTTTCTGGATTTTCAATTTTACGTAATACTTGAGACATATCGTGTTTGTATTTAAATATAAATATTATATTTAAATATTTTTAATATCATTTTTATTTATTTATCATGTGTTTTGTAAGTCTTTACCTTCACCATCCTGACCATCATCATTAGTATCATCGTTGTTATCATCATCCTCACTAGAAGAAGTATCATAATCGTACTCGTCTTCACTTAATTCAGAACCAATCATTTCTATTTCTATTTCATCTTCACCGTCTATATCCTCTGTGTGATATAATTCATCTTCATCTTCATCGTCGTGTGAATCAGAAGTACACTCATCTTCATCCGTATCACTACTATCTACTACAAAACCATCCTTTAAGTAACCATCTTTTGTTTTCTTTTCTTTAGGAATATTTTCCAATTCATCAACTTCATTTTCATCTTCTACAGCTGTCAATGTTAAATCTTCAAAACCGCCAAATAATTTTTCGTACATTTTTTCCCATAGTTCTAATGATAAATTAGTATATTTGAAATTTGCATTATCAGAAGGGCCTTGTTTTTTAGCTGTTATTGCACAATTACCAAAAAATAATTTATTGTCAATTGGTGGTGGGAAATCATATTTATTTTCACAATTAGCACGTCCTTCAATTTTTGCATAAACTTGAACAATATATTTAGATCCATTTAATTTTATGCTCCATTCAATTTGTTTAGTAAAATCGTCGCCTTTTTTAAAACCACATTTTTTAAATAATTCCTCCTCTTTAAAATCCTTGATTGCTAACATTTTTAATGTTGCATTTTTTTCAACAATAATAACATTCAAAGGTGCTGCTTCTGTAGACATATACAAACTAGGTAATAATGTTTTGTAAATAGGTTTAAATAGTTTATGATATAATTTAATTATTAATAATTAAACAAATACCCTTTTTATGAAATTGTATGTTGTAGAAGATAAACCATCACCCTTATCTTTTTTAGCTTTAGCAAAAGATAAGAAAAATCGTGCAAAGATGAATAAAATAATACTAAAATTAGAAAAATATTTAATTAAAAAACAAAATATTATTGATATTTATTCAAAGCAAGGTATATATCAAATAAATGAAAATCAAATGCATAAATTATATGTAAAATCAGAAAACCCTCACGAAAATATTATTTTAAAAAATGGCGACGATAAAAATATAACGCTAGTAATAGACGACTCAATAATTGAAAAAGAATTAGTTAATCAAATACCATATGAACATGTTACTATACCTTTGATTATACACAAATATTCTTTGAATAAAAAAAATAGTTTAGGTCCTTTTTTAGTAGTTGAATTTTTCGCAGATAATGAAGAACAACTGATGCCAATTAATTACTATTTTGAATATGACAACAATGACAACAATATTCCAATAGAAGATATTAATGTGTTTTTATCACTACTAAACTAATATAATAATAATATATGTTAACTTGGAGTTGGATTATACAAATAACTACTATTTCAATTATATTAATATTCTTAGTTCATCATTTAATTAATTTTTTTAAATCTGTACTAACTGTGCCAAAAATAAAGGATTTAGTAAATAGTCCTAATGAAAAATATAAAAATATATATGAAACTATTTCACATAATAATTATCATGATTATGATAATTATAATAACGGCAGTAACAATGACAATACCAGTAAAATTTATACTAATAACAATAATAACATAAATTATACTTTAGAAGATATACTTCCGCCTAATGTTAATACTAGTAGTATTATTCAAAATGCGACTACAAATAATATGAAAAACGAACTAAAAAATTTTATAAAAAAACAATTAGTAAATGATGGTAATCTATTATAGAATCAAAAATGAAAAACATTTTTATATGTATATAATTTAATGGAATCATCAGCAGCATCAGCAGCATCAGCAGCATCATCTATTTTATTTTTTTCAGCATTTATTTTTATCACAAATGCAATAGCAGCCTTTTATAAAAAATACTACATTTATTCATTATTATTTTTATTTCTTACATTAACTTCTGTAATGTTTTATTCTGGCATTGGTCAATATATTCTTACATTTTTACTAGACCAGGTTGCTGTTTTTTTGATCGTTTTATACGGCACTTATATATTATATAATAAACTGTCAGCTAATAAGTTTTTGGTAGTTGTATTAATTATCTCAATGTTTTTACTGTGTATCTATTTATTTTGTTATGGATATTTTGCAAAAAAATATTGTTACCATCCAAATAAAACTATAGCAGATAGTTACCACTGTTTAGTTCATTTTATAGCTTCTACCGGCCATCATCTTGTAATATTTTTGTAATCCTGTAGTCGCGACATGTTATTGTAAATAAAAATAATATAAAGATAACAATATAAATATTGTATTATAGCAAACTAAATGATACAACTACAAAAGTTAAGTTTTGAAGAGAAACAAAATTTACTTGGAAATTTTCCGAATATCAAACTTTGTTATGATAATATAATCCATAACAAAGTTGAAAATTTGACAACGAGCCTTCTTGATTATGATTTGTGTTCGGCAATTCCTTGCGGTAAAAAATGTTTTGCATGGTTTACTCAATTAAATGGGAAAAACGTTTGTTTAATTTTGGAATTGATAGATAAAAAAAATATACATGATATCAAATTGTATAATTGTATATTTAATAATGAACTGATATATGGGAAGAGTGGTACCATATTATACGGTACTTTATTTCATCATATGCAAACTTCCTTTTTTGCAATAGAAGATATTTTTTATTGCAAAGGAAACGATGTTTGCAGTTTGAGTTGGATTAATAAACTTACTATTTTGAAGAAATTATTTGATAATGATATTAAACAAGTAGCATATAATAGTAGTTTTTTAGTATTTGGGCTGCCTTTGATGGCTGATAATATTGACGAATTGAAAAAAAATATTGATGACGTATCGTATAAAATATACAATATTCAATTCCGTTCATTCAATAAATCCAACGTGATATCTTCTGTTTTGTTGAAGAGTATTGATAGTATAGTAAAATCGTTGCCACAGTGTCCACCGAAATTGGAAGTACCACCACCAATTTCAAAATCTGGATATATTCACAATTCTAGTTCTATTTCTAATAGCGGACCTATTACCAAATCACATAATATAAAAGATATAGTGTTCAAAGTGAAACCTGATATTCAAAATGATATTTATCATTTGTTTTGCCTTGAAAACAATGTGGAGACATTTTATAAAGTTGCATATATTCCTGATTATAAAACTAGTGTAATGATGAATAAATTGTTTAGAAATATTAAAGAAAATGAGAATTTAGATTTGTTAGAAGAAAGTGACGATGAAGAAGAATTTCAAAATGAAAATATAGACAGATTTGTGGATATAAATAAATCGTATTTGATGGTTTGTAAGTTTAATCATAAGTTTAAAAAATGGTATCCTGTAAAAGAATTTTTGGGTCAAAACAAAAATTTCTTGATAGTAGAAAAACATGTCGTATTAGATTATGAGAAAAATAATTATGTTTCCCATCAACAGCGACAATATCAAAATTATGATAATAAAAAACAATATGGTAACAATCCAAAGAATGCCAATAATGCCAAGAATGTTAATAATAATAAATCCTATTATAGAAAATAAAAAATTATATGTACATATATATAAATATATATGTCAGCAGGACCAAATAGTTCTAATTTTGGATATGGAAATTTAAATCCTTATGGACAAAATGTGAATCCGACATTTGTAAATAAAGATAGTTCTAATTATGCAGCTGGGTTTAGTTCAAATGAAGTCCCTGGATTACCTGGTTTAGCAGGAGCAAAAAACAATATTGATGCTGCTGCTGGAATTGTCCCTGGTATTGGAATCTTTAAAGGAGGGGTATTTAAAGGCGGTGCCAAGCAATTTAAAAGAAAAATAAAAAATATCACTAAAAGATATAAGAGAAAAATTGGGAATGAAAGGAGGTAAAAAGTATTTGCGTTCTATAAAATCAAGGATTAAGGCAAAGTATGCGTCAAGAAGTAGAGGCAGAAGTATGAGCAGGGGAAGAACCATGGGAAGGTCTAGAATGAGTGCACGTACTGGAGGTAGACGCAGAAGAACATGCAGACAAAGAGGTGGTTATTCGCAATACCAAAACAATTTGCCTATGACACAAAACTATTCAGTCGGTGGTATTTTATCTGCCGGTAATTCGGCATTGGCCAATCCACCACCTGTTCAAGTGTTACCTAACTGCAGTAGCTGCCGTGACAATTATTCACATTTTAATAACAGCTCATTTTCATCAAAAGGTCATTAAATAAATAATATTTTTATATTTGAAATAAAAATTATATAAAAATATTTACTCTTTATACGATAATATGAATAATATTGAAGAATTACAAAAAATAAATAAATTACAAGAAGAAAAAATAATTGCACTAGAAGAAGAATTAGAAAAAACAAAAGAGCATCTCAAAAAATACACAGCGCCTTCATATAAAAAAATATATTATGAAAATAATAAAGAAAAGCTATTAGAAAAAATGAAATTAAACCCAACACCACCTGACAAACGAAAAGAATATAATAGACAATCCTATTTACGAAGAAAAGAAAAACTTAAAAAAGAAACTGAAGGAAATGAAAATATTTAGAAATAATATATTTCTGCGAAAATACTTAAAATAATTATCTTTAGTAAATATATATAAAATGCCGCAGCCGTCAATTAAATATTCCTTTGAGTTATTGGATTCTTTTTGTTCTAAAAACAATGTTAAGTTAGCAAATGATTATTCAGAAGAAAAATTATTTGGTTCAACTAAAATTATGTTTTATTGTACTAAATGTGATAAAGTGAATGTGAAATGTTTCACATATTTAATCAAAAGAAATACATTGTGCAAACATTGTGTTACAATTGAATCGTTACCTAAAATGAAGGCAACAATGTTAGAAAAATATGGTGTTGAACATCCATCACAATCACAAGAAATTAAAGATAAAATTGTAAATGGATACATTGCAAAATATGGTGTTACTAATCCATCAAAATTACAAGAAGTTAAAGATAAACAGAAGAAAACAAACTTAGAACGATATGGTGTTAAATATATTGTTCATAATGAAAGTTCAAAAGAAAAAATGATAAAAACAAATTTGGAAAAATATGGTCATGCATGCTGTTTACAAAATAAAGAAGTAAGAGAGGCTGTTAAGAATACTAATTTGAAGAAATATGGTGTAGTGAATCCTTCTGAACATCCTTATAATAAAGAAAAAATTAAAAAAGGGGTTTTTATGAAATATGGAGTTGAATTTCCTTTACAAAATAAACAATCTATGGAAAAAATGAAAAAAACAAATTTGGAAAAATACGGTTCTGCATATTGTTTACAAAACGAGGAAATAAAACAAACTGCGAAAAACACGATGGTAATGAGATATGGCGTTGAACATTCTTTACAAAATAAATTTTTTATGGAAAAAATGAAAAAAACATGTTTGGAAAAATATGGTACAGAAAATCCTATGCAAAATAAAGAAGTTGCTGATAAATCATTTAAATCGTGTTTTAGAAAAAAAACATATATTTGCCCGTCAGGCAAAGAAATAGAATGCCAAGGTTATGAGCCATTTGCTCTAGACGAAATAGTTAAAACTATCAATGAAGATGACATTATAACAGGTTGTAAAAATGTCCCTACTATTTGGTATAACGATACAAATGGTAAAAAACATAGACATTATGTTGACATTTTCATACCTAACCAAAATAAATGCATTGAAATTAAATCTACTTGGACACTAAAGAAAACGAAATCAAACATCTTTGAAAAGCAAGAAGCAGGAAAAAAGTTGGGTTATGAATATGAAATATGGGTATATAATGCTAAGGGTGATAAAGTTGAAACTTATAAGTAATTTCATAAAGTTATTTCTTAATACTTATCAAACACTTTCCTGCTGCAAAATCGTTTTTATTTTTAATATCTATCGGTTCTGCTTCATCCGATTCATTTTCTGAATCCGATGATGAATCATTTGTAATACTCTTATCTGTAGAACTACGACTTTTACTGGTTTTCTTTTTACCAACGGATTTTGGTTTTGATTTAGTTTTACTACATGGATTATTACTATCAAAAACTGTTTTCCATTCTGATTCACCAAAACTATGGAATTTGTCACTTGTTGTATACATTATTTTATATTTTTCTTTCATATAGAATGATCGTCTCTTTTTCCATTGATTTTTAAATGGTTCGTGGCTATCAATAATATCAACAACAATTGGTTGGCCATGTTTTTCTCTCAAAATTCTCCCGACAGATTGTTGAATATTTGTTTTAGGAGTTGACATGATTAATGTAGTGAGTTTTTTTATGTCAAGGCCTTCTTCCGCGAGAGCATACGAGCCTATAATTACTTGTTTATTTTCAGATTCTTTGAGCGCGGACTCTTTCATTCCTCCCACGTAATAACCAACAGTTGCTATATTTCGGTGCTGAATAGCATCATGTAAATATTTTATTAAATTTCTATTATGTGCCAATATTAAAACTTGCTGTTTAGGATTGTCATTCAAAAGATTAACAAGCACTTTTATGATAAATTCACTGCGACGATTGTATTCACACAATTTGGAAATCATTGAACTATAAGAAACATTACCGCGAAAATCGGTAATTACATGATTGAAATCGTCATCGTCAACATAATATTCAATTGCTTTTACAACAACATCAAATTTCTCATCCCTATCACCCTTAAAAATAACATCTCCCAGAAACATTTTGAATACACGTGTTGTACCGTCTTTCCTATTCATCGTCGCCGAAAGTCCCAACATATATTTGGTAACAATTTTGAAAAGTGCATTGGAGAAGGTCTGACTTGATATATGATGCACCTCATCAATGATGGTAAACCCGAAACTGTCAAATACCGACGCCGGATATTCTTTCATGGACAAACTTTGCAGCATTCCAATGACAATGTCTTTGTCCTCAATATCAATAATTTGTCCTTGAATCCTACCGACGCGCGCTTTTGGCAAAAATTGTTGTATGCGTTCAACCCACTGGTTTAATAAGAATTCTTTGTGCACGATGACGAAAGTCTTTTTTTTCAACTGTGATAAAATATATAAAGAGATGCTAGTTTTACCAAACCCACAAGGCAATTCAAGGAGGCCGCCGCCACCCGTACCATTAGAAACACGTTCTAAATACTTATTCACAACCGGCTCTTGATAATCTCTCAATGATCCATTGAATTCCAGACTGATGTCATCACCTTCACTAAGTGTGCAGTTTTTCGGCGCCCCAAAAGTCTCAACTCCATAATGATGCGGTACATAGAACTTCTTATCCGACTCACGATAAGCAGGGTATGTAACTGGATTACTACTGCCTCCTCCCCCAATACAACCAACATACGGCTTAATAGTCAAATCATTTCTAATCTGTTTTTGCTGTTCAATCGTCAACTCTTTTTTTAATATGGTGTATCCCTTTTGACCCAAATAAGAATTCAAATTATTATTGTTGTTATTATTATGAATCATAACCGTAAAATTTATATAAACCTGGTAATATTTAGTCAATTAATAATAATATATTTATATCATTTTTATTTAGCTTGAATTTTTGACGCTGACTGTAACAAAATAATAAAAACGACCATTTTTTATTATTTTGTTAGCTTTAATTGTGTAATTATAAAAGTTCCATTTTTGAAAGCTCCTTCAAATAACGTTTAGAGCATGTCTCAACCAATAATCCATTTGCATAAATACCATAATTCATCTTATAATCATCATTTTCTAATGCCAAATGGTAAATGGTGTGAGGACCTGGAATTTCATAAACGGAATTACGAAGATCCACGCAAGCAGGAAGACGGTATTTGTTATCGGTTATATATATGTCACCATGTAAATTCCAAAACCTTTTCTTTTTCTTCTTCATCTGTAAAATCATCCACTAAAATAGAATGGTTCCATTTACAGTAACTGTATAAATGCCTGGACTTATATAGGTATGTGTTCTAACGTCAGAACTATCTGTACTACCATCACCCCAATCAACTGAAGTGACATTACCTTCAAATAAGGGTAAGATTAATGTAAATCCATCAACTGCGATGTTATACACTAATACTAAAGGCGATGACATATTTATACTATATTTAAATATTTTTTTTAGTTAGACAAATGAAGATTGCACAAACAGCTGGTATAGTTATTTTGCATCTAATTATTTAGGTAATATTTAGTAATGAAATTTTTTTATACCAATTTTAAAATCAAAATAAATAAAATCTAGTGATATGATATATGAACAGTTTTTCAAGTTTATTTATAAAAGAACATAGAGGACAGCTAGTTTTAACTATTATTTTAATTATTTATTTAATTTTAGGTTTTAAAACACCGCAACCTGTCGCCTTTTTAGTAAACAATATTATAGGTAAAATTGTTATTTGTCTAATTGTCATTTACATGTTTTTACACACGAACCCAATTTTAGCGGTTCTTTCATTATTTGTTGCATTTGATTTAATGAGACGTTCTTCGTCTAGTATGTTTAATGGTTTAATGCAAACATATATTCCTTCCGAAGACAATAAAATGGGACAATTTACTGCTTTTAACCAATTTCCATATACTTTAGAACAAGAAGTTGTCAAAAAAATGGCACCTATTGTTCAATCTGGTTCTGTATTAACTAAAGCAAGTTTCCGTCCATTACTAGATAATTTACATGACGCATCACCGATTAATTCAAATAATTGAATATTGATCTAACTATAAATCTCTAAATCTGTAAGCCCATAAAATAATAAAAATTCATTTTATTATTTTATTTCATTTCATTTCAATGCAAATTCGTCTCCAGCCAAATTATAAAAGCTCCATTTTTGAAACTTCTTTCAAATGACGTTTAGAACATGTTTCTACCAATAATCCATTTGCATAAATACCGTAATTCATCTTATAATCATCGTGATCTAAAGCAATATGGTAAATAGTGTGAGCACCAGGAACATCATAGATACTTGCTCTTTCATCTACGCAAGCAGGTAATCTATATTTAGCGTCTGTTACGAAAATTCTACCTAGTACCTCAGCTGTCTTTTCTCTTTCACCTTCTTTAAATTCGTCTACTAAAATAGAATGACATCCAGTAATAACTAGATCTTCTGTTAATTCTGGGTATTGTTCTTTACTGCATTTATATAAGCGCTCTTTCGTTCTCTCTTGATTTGACAAATTGTGAATAACAGCACGTCCAATCATATTGATTGGAACATAATTATGTTTTAATGTTTTAACCAAATCCCCTTTCTTTAGGTTTTCAATTGGGACATATCCGTTTCCTGTAAGAATTTTGGTACCTTCTTTAAAACAAATGCCTTGTATGTTCATTGTAAACGTTGCTACAAGAGGACTATCTACTGAAGTTCCCGATCTTAAGTCAATTGGTACTATACCGCTGATTGTCACCAATACATCAGTAAAAATTAGTGTAGTAGGAGGAGGAGTAGGAGAACTAGGTGTAGTAACTGTTGGTGAAGCTTTATTTCCACGATAGAACAAACTATAGCTAGTACTAGAAGTTATGTTGGTATTATGATAAGTCAAAGTAAAAGTATTATATACTTTGATATTATCAGGAACAAAAGCATCGCCAAGAATGACCCAACCAAATGTATTTGTTAAGTCATTATGTCCAGCTAATCCTGTTGGTGTATAAGTCAAACCTAAAACCCCAAATTGTACACCTCTGGTAAGATTAATAAGAGTTGACCATGTATTTAAAATTGTATTAAAATTGCTTATTGAGATCTTAGTATTATCAAAGATATGTGTCATATTTGCAACATTCTGTACGTCCCAATCACCAACATTTTGATTGAATGCCCTTGCATTTAGAAACATACCCGCCATAGTTGTAACATTTGAAACATTCCAATCATTAATATATTGATTAAAGGAACTTGCTCCATTAAACATATTACTCATGTCTGTAACGTTAGAAGTATATGAAATAAATGGAGAAGACCCAGTTCCCCATATTAAATCGCTTCCTCCATTATTATAATTGGTTGCACCTTGGAACATACCAGACATGTTTGTAACACCAGAAACATTCCAACCGCCAATATTTTGATTGAATGCACTTGCATTTAGAAACATACCAGCCATAGTTGTAACACTAGAAGTAGAAGAACCCCATGTTAAAGCGGCGGCTCCATTGTTAAATGCGACCGCACCTTGAAACATATTACTCATATCAGTTACGCTAGAAACATCCCAACTACTAATATCTTGATTGAATGCAGTTGCACCGTAAAACATATTGCTCATATCTGTAACAACATTAAAATTATTACCCCATGCTAAAGGTTTTAATCCATTATTAGTAATGTCTCCATTGTTAAAGAGAGTTGCACCTTGAAACATGTTATTCATAATCTGAACGCCAGAAACATCCCAAGTACTAATATCTTGATTGAATGCAATTGCCCCACGAAACATATTAGTCACATTTGTAACTTTGGTATTGTTACCCCATGTTAAAGGTGTTCCTCCGCTGTTAGTAACGGATCCATTGTTATAAATGGTTGCACCATAAAACATGCCCTCCATAGTTGTAACACTAGAAACATCCCAAGTATGAATATCTTGATTGAATGCAATTGCTCCATTAAACATATTACTCATGTCTGTAACGCTAAAAGTACTAGCCCATTCTAAAGAATTCCCACTATTGTCAAATGCGGTTGCACCTTGGAACATACTAGACATGTTCTCAACAGTAGAAACATTCCACGCACTAAGATCTTGATTGAATGCGGTTGCACCTTGGAACATACCAGCCATATTTACAACGTCAGTGTCTTGTGGTAGACTATTAGGACCAGTAGGAACAGATGTTAATAAAATACAGCCATTAAAAGCATAAGATAAATTTGTAAGTCCAATTTCACCAAAACTATTACATGCTGTTAAATATTCATTGCCTGTAGCTAAATTACCAGTTGCATAACTTAACTGTGTAATACCTGTTCCATCTACAGTTACAGTATAATTACCTGAAACGTCATATTCGTGCGTTCTAACGTCAGAAGTTTCTGTAATACCGTCTCCCCAATTAACTGTAGTGATGGTACCACCAATTAAAGGTAAGGTTAAAGTATAACTATTAGCCGAGATGTCATACACTAATTCTAAAGGTGTCGCCATATTTATATATAATATATTATATATTTTTTTTATATTTTTTTTATAATAATATATATTTATTATTATAAAAATAAAAACTATAAAACTAGTAAAATAGGAGGTTTTTCGCATTTGTCATGATTATATCAAGTGTTTCTTCTATAGATAAACTGCAATGTGTATATTCCACATATTATTTTACTAGTTTTATAGCTGTTGATGAATTTGGATAAAAATAATTATATGCATAATTCACAATAAAAAACAAAACAATAAATAAAATAGCAAAAATTAAAATTTGCAAAATAGTAAATATGGTGGGGTCATCAACTATTGAATTTAAATCATATTTAACACTATTTTTTGAAGTTGTAACGTCTATTTCTTCTTCCGATGAACCAGTTGGTTGACAAGAAATATAAATTCCGTCATTCTTCATTTGAGAATTATTTGGCCCTTTGCTATTTAAAAAAACATCTCCTCCACTAATTGTTATGGGATAAGGATTAATTATTTTAGACAATTTTGTTAAAGTATCGCTTTTTAATGGTATTGCATTACCATTTCCAAATACAATGACTTGTCCAACTAATCCTACAGTTCCTGTATAAGAAAAAAATGATTTTTGGGGAACAAATGTATTCAAATTAAAATCGGATAGATTCAAATTAGTTGTTTCATTTTCAGCTGGGGCGTTATTAGATACATTTTGTATTATATTGGATAAAATAGTGGACGCGTCGGAAGAATTTGTAGATGAAATAATTGGAATACATACATATAATAAATCCCCACCCATTTCTGGGGTATGCTCAATAACTAGTTCCGCATCTGCATAACTGTCATTAAAAGTATGTAAGGATGGAGAATATATATTTATTTTTGAAACAGAATAATTGTGCGTGTTGAAGACTACTGGAGAAGTAGCTCCTTTATCATAAGAAAGTGAAATAAAAACGCCATTATTCGTGGCCACAGAATTACTTTGATTATATTTAAAATTATATGCACATTTTAAATCACAATCACCATAGACATTATCAGGAGAAATATTTATTGTTGGGTTTGATGTTGATATTGATGTTGTCATTAATATATAACTATATAAATAAAAATATTATTTTATTTATATAATAGGAAATGAAATTAACTAAAGGTAAAAAATCTAAATTATTGAATCAAAAAAAAAAAAAAAAAAGAAAAAAAAATACTAAAAAAAAAAAAAAGAACAAAAAAAAGA